>OIYG01000192.1_pt1 | contig 67160 bp, 76 predicted proteins | sample 1587861 | NCBI WGS metagenome assembly OIYG01 (sample SAMN03283272) | human gut metagenome | biome: human-associated habitat; material: feces | host: Homo sapiens | place: Peru | collected 2012
AGATTTTCAAACCGATCAGTTGGGGCAAAAGACCCGCTGAGCGCCGCAGCCGATTGATTCAGAGGTTCCCAGGCATGGCCAAGCGTCCGGAGCGTCATTCCCGGACGGCCGCGTTGTAAAGCTCGTTTTTCGGGATGCCGGTCTGCTCGCTGACGCGGCGCACGGCGTCCTTGCGCGAAAGCCCCTGTCCGATGAGCGCGCGCACGGCCTCAAGCGCGTCGGCCTCGGAGACGGCCTCCGGCGCCAGCGGCGCGGCGCCCTCGACGATCAGAACGAATTCGCCGCGCGGCGCATGCTCGGCGTAGTAGGCGGCGGCCTCGCCGAGCGTCGTGCGCAGCACCTCCTCGTGCAGCTTCGTCAGCTCGCGGCAGAGCGAGATGCGCCGTTCTGCGCCGAAGACGGCGGAAAGGTCTGCCAGCGTGGCCGTGAGCTTGTGCGGCGCTTCATAGAAGATCATCGTGCGCGTCTCGCTGCGCAGGCCGTCCAGATGGGCCTGACGGCTCTTTTTGTTCGTGGAGAGGAAGCCCTCGAAGCAGAACCGTCCGGTGGGCAGGCCGGAGATGCTCAGCGCCGTGATCGCGGCGCACGGGCCGGGGATGGCCGTGACGGGGATGCCCGCCTCGGCGCACAGGCGCACGAGATCCTCGCCGGGGTCGGAGATCGCGGGCGAACCGGCGTCCGAAACGAGCGCGCAGCGCTGCCCGGTGAGGATGCGCGCGACGATCTTCGGGCCGCTGCCCTCCTTGTTGTGCTCGTAGTAGCTGACCAGCGGCTTCTTCAGCTCCAGATGGTTCAACAGCCGCAGCGCGACGCGGGTGTCCTCGGCGGCGATGAAATCGGCGTCGGCCAGCGCCTGCCGCGCGCGGGGGGAAATATCGGAAAGGTTGCCGATGGGTGTCGGCACCAGACAAAGCGTGCTCATAAATCGTGTGTTCTCCTTAAACCAATTGATCCGGCTCAACGGTCAGCCCGGGTCTGCCGCCGCGCCGCGCCTCGAGCAGCACCAGGCGGGTTTTTCCGGATGTACTGCGCACGAGGCGCAGCCGTTTCGGCTCGAGGCCGCTTGCGCGCAGCGTGCAGAGCAGGTCGCAAAGGCGCTCGGCGCGATGGACGAGGAAAAACCGTCCGCCCTGCCGCAGCAGCCATGCCGCCGCCGCGCAGAGCGCCTCGAGCGGGAGCGTCCGTTCGTCCCGCGCCGCCGGGACGCGCGCGGCGGGTCTGCCGCTCCCGACCGGGAAATAGGGCGGGTTGGACACGACGCAGTCGAATTCCGCCGCCGGCAGCAACGCGCGGATCTGCCGCACGTCGCCGCGCAGCGCGGTCAGACGCCCCTCCAGCCCGTTTTCGCGGATGTTCTCCAGCGCCAGCGCGTGCGCCGCCGCATCCAGCTCCACGCCGGTCACGGCGCAGTCCGGCGCGTTTTTGCAGAGCAGCACGCCCAGCGTCCCGCAGCCCGCGCCGAGGTCGGCCACGCGCGCCCGCGCGGGCAGTGCCGCGAACTGCGCCAGCAGCATCGTGTCCGTCCCGAGCGGGAACGCGCCGTGCCGCAGGGTCATGCCGTTGTCCAGTCGTTCGATCATACTTCCGTCCATAAAAAACCGGCTGCTGCAAAAGCTGCAACAGCCGGCTGTTTCATTTTACTGCTGCTCGATGGCGTCGCAGGGGCAGGCAGCGGCGCAGGAGCCGCATTCCACGCACTGGTCGGCGTCGATGACGTATTTGTCGTCGCCCTCGGTGATGATGCCGAGCGGGCAGGTGTCGGCGCAGGTGCCGCACTTGGCGCAGTTATCGTTGATGTAGTATGCCATGGTATAGAACCTCCTCTGTTCTTGCCGGACGCTCCTACGCACCGAAGCGTCCGATTTTGGTATAGGTACATTCTATCATGTTTTTCGGAAAATGCAATGGGAATCACAAGAAAATATATTTTTTTCGTGACGGTATAAGAAAAATTCGATATGGCGAAAATTTCAAAGGAAACCAGGCGGGCATTGCCGCCGAAAAGGAAGTGTCATTATGCAAAATACCCGTATGCTGGAGCAATTCGGCGTCGATCTGGTCGAGCGTGCCGACCGCAGCGAGCGCATCATCGGCCGCGCGCAGGAGATCGAGACCGTGCTGCAGATCCTCTCGCGCAGGCAGAAAAACAACCCGGCGCTCATCGGAGAGCCGGGCGTCGGCAAGACCGCGATCGTCGAGGGCGTCGCGCAGTATATTGCAGAGGGGCGCGTGCCGGAGAATCTGCGCGGCAAGCGCCTGTTTGCGCTCGATATGGCCAGCCTGCTGGCCGGGACGAAATACCGCGGCGAGTTTGAAGAGCGCGTGCGCGACCTGCTGGCCGAGGTGCAGCGGGCGCAGAACGTGATCCTGTTCATCGACGAGATGCACACGCTTGTCGGCGCGGGCGCGGCCGAGGGGGCGATCGACGCGGCGAACCTGTTCAAGCCCGCGCTGGGGCGCGGCCGCATCCAGCTCATCGGCGCAACCACGCTCGACGAATACCGCAAATCGATCGAGAAGGACGCCGCGCTCGAGCGCCGCTTCCGCCCGGTTCAGGTGCGCGAGCCGACGCAGGAGGAGACGCTGCAAATTTTGCAGGGCATCCGCCCGGCGCTCGAGACGCATCACCGCCTGCCGATCACGGACGGCGCGCTGCGCGCCGCCGTGGAGCTGTCGTGCCGCTATCTGGCCGATAAATTCCTGCCGGATAAGGCCGTCGACCTGCTCGACGAGGGCGCGGCGCTTGCGCGGCTGTCGCAGGCGGCCGACGACCGCTCCCTGCTGCGGCGTCTGCGCGGCGCGCACCCGGCCTCGCGCTGCGTGACCGACGCGGACATCGCCGCAGCCGTCTCGAACCGCACGGGGATTCCGCTCGGCGAGCTCTCCGGCGGGGAGCGGCGGCGGATGCTGACGCTCGAGCAGACGCTCTCGGCCGAGATCGTCGGGCAGGGGGCGGCCGTCCGCGCCGTGGCGCAGGCCGTGCGCCGGGGCAGGAGCGGGCTTGCAGAGGGCAAGCGCCCGATCGCCTCCATGCTCTTCACCGGGCCGACCGGAGTCGGCAAGACCGCGCTGTGCAAGGCGCTTGCGCGGGCGCTCTATGGCAGCGAGCGCGCCATGGTGCGGCTGGATATGTCGGAATATATGGAAAAGCACAGCGTCTCGCGCCTGCTTGGCGCGCCTCCCGGCTACGTCGGCCACGGCGAGGGCGGGGAGCTGACCGAGCGCGTGCGGCGGCAGCCCTATTCGCTCGTTCTGCTCGACGAGATCGAGAAGGCGCACCCCGACCTCTGCGGGCTGCTTTTGCAGGTCATGGAGGACGGCGCGCTGACCGACGCCAACGGCCGCCGCGTCGATTTCCGCAACACGCTGCTCGTCATGACCTCCAACCTCGGGGCGCAAAGCCCTGCGGCGGGCTTCGGAGAGCGCGTGCAGGAGAGCAGTCTGCGGGCGCTGCGGGAGCATTTTTCGCCGGAATTTCTCGGTCGGCTCGACTGCGTTGCGGCCTTCGCGCCGCTCAACGAGGCCGCGCTCGAGCAGATCGCGCGCCAGCAGCTCGAGGCGCTGCGCACCCGCGCGGAGAAGCGCGGCCTGCATGTCACGGCGTCGGAATCGGCCGCGCGAACGCTGGCCGCACGCTGCGCGGGCGGGCGCGGCGGGGCGCGGGAGCTGCGCCGCCTGATCCAGAACGAGGTCGAGGCGCCGCTGGCCGACACCCTGCTCGGGAGCGACCGTCACCCCGCCGTCAGGGTCTCCGGCGACCACGCCGTGCTCCAGCTCGTCTGTGAATCATAACCGCCTGCCAGATCGGCGGTTCTTCTTTCTGCAAAAAAAGATCCGATGCCGCAAAACCTACGGCATCGGATCTTTGATATTCCGAAAAAATTACAGAGCCTTTTTCGCGGTGTCGACCAGCGCCTTGAAAGCGTCGGCGTCGCTGATTGCCAGCTCGGACAGGCTCTTGCGGTTCATCTCGACGTTCGCCTTCTTCAGACCGTTCATGAAGCGGGAATAGTTCATGTCGTAGGGCTTGACGGCGGCGGAGATACGGGCGATCCACAGGCGGCGGAAGTCGCGCTTCTTCTGCTTGCGGCCGATATATGCATAAACGCCGGACTTCTTGACGGCCTGCTTGGCCATTTTGAAGTGGGTGGACTTGGAACCCCAGTAGGACTTTGCCAGCTTCAGGGTCTTATTTCTTCTCTTGCGCGTCATCATCGCGCCTTTTACTCGTGCCATTTCTATATCCTCCTATCCGATTATTTGTACGGGATCATCTTTTTGATGGCGTCCGTATTGGTGACATCCGCGTAGGTCGTGCTTCTCAGACGGCGGCCGCGCTTGGTGTCCTTCTTGGTGAGGATGTGGCTCTTGAAAGCGTGCGCTCTCTTGACTTTACCGGTCTTGGTGAGATTGAATCTCTTTTTTGCACCGCTATGGGTCTTGAGTTTCGGCATGGTAGGTTCTCCTTTGTAATTATTTTGCAGCCTTGGACGACAGGAAGATGGACATATGTCTGCCGTCAAGCTTGGGCTTTTTATCCAGATTCGCGTTTTCGGAGCAGCCGTCCGCGAAGCGGAGCAGCAGCTGCTCACCGATGTCGGTATGTGCCATTTCGCGGCCGCGGAAGCGAACAGTGACCTTCACGCGGTTGCCGTCGGCAAGGAATTTCATCGCGCTGCGCATTTTGGTGTTGAGGTCGTTGGTGTCGATGCTCGGGGACATGCGGATCTCCTTGATCTCGACAACGCGCTGATTTTTCTTGGCCTCTTTTTCCTTTTTGAGCTGGTCAAAGCGGAATTTGCCGTAATCCATGATCTTGCAGACCGGGGGGACGGCAACGGGGGAGATCTTCACGAGATCAAGCTCCTGCTCCTCGGCAAGGCGAAGCGCCTCTGCCGACGAAACGATGCCGACCATGCTGCCGTCTGCGTTAATCAGACGAACCTCTTTGTCCTGAATTTCTTCGTTGAGCTGATGATCTAACTTGCCGATGGGAACGCACCTCCATTTTTTCCGGAAAAAAAGCACGGGAGCAACAGCACCCGCACCGAATCCCTGCAAAAACAGGCTCGATATTCAACCTCTTCGCTTCGCTGGAGGTGAGGACGGGGCTGCCGACCTTCTTTGTTTTGCCTGAATAGTATAGCATTGCTGCCGCACGTTGTCAAGCATTTTTCGCAACTTTTTCTTTTCAAACAGAAGAAAATGTGTTATGATAGGAGCAAACGACAAAGAAGAAGGGATTTCGGATGAAGAAAATTCTGACTGCGCTGCTGCTTGCGGCGATTCTGACCGGCCTGTGCGCCTGCGCCGGGATGCCCGTCGAGCCGACGACCGAGAGCACGGCGGCCGCCCCGTCGGGCACGACCGGAACCGAGACGACGGCGACCGCCTCCACCGAGCCGGAGACCACGACCGCCGAGACGACCGAGGCGCCCAAGGCGGCCCTGAGCCAGACCTACAGCGCCGCCCGGCTCTATCACGACGAGTTCGGCACGCTCTGGGTGCAGGTGATCGCCGAGGTGCAGAACAGCGGCAGGACGCCGGTCGCGCTCGGCGACGGCACGGTCCGCCTCTACGGAAACGGCGAGCAGGAGCTGACGGTGCTCGACCATGTCGCGCCCTATCCGCAGACGCTCAAGCCGGGCGAACGCGCGGTCTATTATGAAGAAAAGGCGATCGACACGCAGTATGAGGGCGACCTGACGCTCCGCCTCGACTGCTCCTCCGAGCCGGTCGACGAGGCCGCGCGCTACACGGTCTCGGACACCGAGCTGCGCCGCTCGGCCTCCGGCAGCGGCATCCGCAGCCTGACCGGCACGGTGCAGAACGGGACGAGCCGTCCCGGCGAGCTGGTCTGCGTGGCGGCCGTGCTCTATGACGCCGAAAAAAAGCCGCTCGGCGTGCTGTATTACTACCTGCTCGAAAAGCTCCAGCCGGGCGCGTCGCAGAGCTTCACGCTTGAGCCGTACCGCCTGCCCGACACCGTGCGATATAGCGACGTGGAGTCCTTCACGGTCTATGCCTACCCGGTGGACTGAGGGACGCGCCATGGATCGACCGATCGCGGTTTTTGATTCCGGCCTCGGCGGCCTGAGCGTCCTGCGCGCGCTGCGTCGGCAGATGCCGCAGGAGCGGTTTCTCTATTTCGGTGATTCGGCCAACGCGCCCTATGGCTCGCGCCCGACCGAGGAGATCCGCGCCCTGACCCTGCGCAGCGCCGAGCGGCTCTTTCGGGCCGGTGCGAAGGCGCTCGTCGTCGCCTGCAACACGGCCACCTCGGCGGCGATTGAGGAGCTGCGCGCGCGCTACCCCGAGCGCATCATCGTCGGCATCGAGCCGGCGCTCAAGCTCGCCGTGGAGCGGCATCCGGGCGGGAAAATTCTCGTCATGGCGACCGAGGCGACCCTGCGCGAGCGGAAATTTGCTGCGCTGATGGAGCGCCATTCCGGCGCCTGCACGATCTGCAAGTGTCCCTGCCCCGGACTCGTGGAATTCGTCGAGCGCGGAGAGCTGGATTCTCCGGCGCTGCACGCCTGCCTGCGCGCGGAGCTGGGGCGGCATCTGACGCCGCCGCCGGACGCCGTCGTGCTCGGCTGCACGCACTATCCCTTCCTGCGCGCAGCGATCGCGCGGACGGTCGGCGCGTCCTGTGAGCTGCTCGACGGCGCGGACGGCACGGCGCGCGAGACGCAGCGCCGCCTGAAGGAGGCCGGCCTGCTCCGTACCGCCGGCACCGGCGCCGTCGACCTGACCGACAGCGACCCGTCCGTCCTCCCCCTCGCCGAACGCCTGCTGAACGCGGAATGATCGGAAAGCCCGAGCGTCTCGCGCAGAGACGATGCGGGGCGAGCGCATTTTCCGCGCAAAAAACCTGCGTTGTTTGCGCCTCCCGCCTTGCAAAATATTCCGCCATACGGTATAATCAAATTGACGGCGCACGACTGCGCCGCAGTGAGACAAGCACCCGCCGGAGAGGGCGGGAAATGCATTCCCGCGACGACGATCACCTCCTGTCCGTGCCGCATTTCGCGCGACGGACGCACGGAGCGACAGACAGAAAGGGGAAGATTCTATGTTTTGTACGAATTGCGGGCAGAAAAATGCCGACAACGCGGCGTTCTGCGTGTATTGCGGAGCGCGGCTCGGAGGAAGCGAAGCAGACTCAACGCAGCCGGGCGCTTATGCCCCGCAGCCGGGTGCCTATGCGCAGCAGCCGGGCGCTCCTGCCATGCAGCCGCCGAAGAAGAAGCCGTCGGCAGCCCGGTGGGCGGTGCCGCTTGCGATCGTTCTGACGCTTGCGATTGCCGCGGCGGTCGTGTTTTCGCTGCGAAAAACGTGCGCAAATTGCGGGGAAACCTTCTTTGGCAAATCGCACAGCCTATATGGCTATGACATTTGCGACGATTGCTGGACGAAAGACGGCTATGGGGATATTATCGATTATTATGACGACGTCTTGGATCTGTTCGATTGACGCCGCAGCCGATTGATTCAGAGATCCCCAAGCTTTTCAGAAACAAAAATGGTAGGTTTTCTCAGAAACCTACCATTTTTTGTGTCATTGCGAGGAGCGCAGCGACGCGGCAATCTTTAAGCCGAAGGCACGGCATCCCGGAACGGGATACGGGAGCACGAAACGACAAAACTCCAAAATTTCAATCCGTCCCGCAGGGACACCGACACGGCGCTTCTCCGGAAGCGCCATTTCACGCGGGCGCAGGCCCGCATTTTCCCGTGCTTCAGCAAATTTCACTGCGCAGCCACACCCGGGCGCCGCCCGTTCATTCCTCCATGCCCTCGATCTGGATCCGGTCGACGCCGTTTTCATTGAATTCCTCGATATAGCGATCCATGCGCTCGTTGAGCGCGGCCGGGTCGCCGGTCTCTCCGGCCTCCTCGAGGTCGCGCCGCGCCAGCTCCTCGGCCAGAATGTCATAAAAGACGCCGTCCTCGTAATAGGCGATTGCGTCCTGAATGCCGCCCTCCTCGAAGGCGCGGGAGGGAAAGCTGATGCCCAGCCGCGTCTCGACCAGAGCAGACAGCGGCGTTCCCCTGCAAAGGCCGAACAGCTTGCTCTCCAGCCGGTCGTATTCCTCGATCCGGTCGTCCCCGCGCGTCGCGTTGAGCACCCAGTTGCCGATGTATACCAGATCAAGCAGCGACCGGAACTCCCCGTTTGAAAGCTCAAATGTCACAATTCCACATCCTTTCCGTCCGGCGCGCAGAGCGTGCGCGGCGAACGCCGCACCGTTTTGCCGATCCTGCCGGGCGCAGTGTGCTTTTCTGTTTATTATAGCAGTCCGGACGGGAATTTTCCACTGCAAAAACAAAAATACTACTTGTATTTACGGGGTAAATCATATATATTAGTATCAATTCCGGCGGGCTTCGGAAATTTTCGGAATTCGCCCAGATTTGGGAGGCTTTTTGTGAAAAAGCTCAGCGTTTGTGTTTTGTTCGGCGGGATGTCGCCGGAGCACGAGGTTTCTCTGCGCTCGGCCGAGTCCGTGCTGAATCAATTGGATAAACAAAAATATAATCTGTTCCCGGTCGGCATCACGAAGCGCGGGGACTGGATCCTCTACGGCGGCGAGGACTATTCCGCGCTGCCCGGCGGCGTCTGGGAGACCTGCCCGGAAAATCGCCGCGCGGCGATCTCGCCCGTGCGCGGGCAGGGGCTGCTCAGCTTTGAGGGCGACTGCGTGGTGCGCGAGCACATCGACGTCGTGTTCCCCGTGCTGCACGGCGAGCACGGCGAGGACGGCACGGTGCAGGGCCTTCTGCGTCTGGCCGGACTGCCCTTTGTCGGCCCGGACGTGGCCGCGAGCGCCGTCTGCATGGATAAGACGCTGACGAAGCTCGTCGCCGATCATGCCGGCATCCGGCAGGCGGCTTGGGAGCTGGTAAACGCCTCCGCCCTGCGCGGCGACTGCACAAGGCTGCTCGAGCGGCTCGAGGCGCGCTTTGCCTATCCGATGTTCGTCAAGCCCGCCGGGACCGGCTCGTCCGTCGGCGTTTCCAAGGCGCTTGACCGCGCCGCGCTCGAGCGCGCACTGCGCGACGCGGCGAAATTCGACAAAAAGGTGCTCGTCGAGGAATTCATCGACGGGCAGGAGGTCGAGGTCGCCGTGCTCGGCAACGACGCCCCGGCGGCGTCGGTCTGCGGCGAGATCGTCGCGGGTGCGGATTTTTATGATTACGAGGCGAAATATATCTCCGACTGCGCGAAGCTCGTCATCCCGGCGCGGCTGGACGAGACTGTCTCCGAGCGCGTGCGCGACACGGCCATCCGTGCCTACCGCGCGCTGGGCTGCCGCGGGCTTTCCCGCGTGGACTTTTTCGTGACGCGCAAGGATCGCGAGGTCGTGTTCAACGAGATCAACACGATTCCCGGCTTCACGTCGATCTCGATGTACCCGAAGCTCTTTGAGGCCAGCGGCATTCCGTATCCGGAGCTGCTCGACCGTCTGATCGAGCTGGCCATGGAAGCATGACGCGGCCGGTCGTTCTGCGCATCGACAGCTGCCAGCAGGCGCTCAACGAGGAGCCGGAGCGCACCCGCCTGACCACGGGCGGCACGCTCGAGCTGGACGGCGAGGCCGTTGTGCTGACCTATGAGGAGAGCGCCCTGACCGGGCTGGAGGGCACGACGACGAGCTTCCGCGTCGAGCCGAAGCGCACGGTGCTCGAGCGGCACGGCACGCTGGAGTCAAGGATGGTCTTTGAGCCGGGGCGCGAGGATTGCTCGCTCTATGACATGGGCTTCGGCGCGCTGATGATCCGCGTGCGCGGCGTCGAGATCAAATCGAACCTCGGCGCGGACGGCGGCACGCTCGAGGTGCGCTATCAGATCGTCATTGAGGAGGAAGAGGCGGGCAGCGTCTCTTACCGCATCGAGGTGCGCCCGGCCGAGCCGGAGGAAAAAACGGAGGAGGATCCCCGATGAATTGGCTCTTCAGACGTGCGCGGCATCCGCTCGTGCAGAGCAGCCCGGAGGAATGGAAGCGGCGGTGGCAGTCGCTGGTTCCGCCCGAGAATCGGGACGTCCCGATCACGCTCGACGGTCAAACCGTCGTTGCCTTCGTGCAGGTCAATCAATTCGTGATGATGCTGCAGGACGGCCTGCTGATGGAAAGCGCGTTTTTTGACGTCTGCGAATTTTTCCAGCGCGCGGGCTATCATGTGATCTGGCTCATGCGCTGCATTCAGGACGTTCACAACGGCTATCTGCGCCGTTCGGGCAAGGCCGACGGCCGCCAGCAGCTGCGCTGGATCTGGCGCAAGCCGACGACGAATTTCGGCCGCTGGAGCTCGGATAATCTGCACGCGACGATTTTGCTGCAAGTCGAGCAGCTCCCGGAGGGGGCGCCGCAATCGATCGAGGCTCCGATCCTGCAACGGGTGACGTGGGCGGAGAGCGACGACGCGACGAAAATGATCCCGTCGAGAACCTATTTTTACACCGTGCCCAGCCCGTCCAGCCCGGCCGAGCTGCTGCGCTGGCTCAACGGCGCGTCTCTGAGCAAGAGCCGCCGCGCATAACCGGCCGAATTTTCACAGAATATGCCCGGAGGGCGCCGCAAAATCATGCGGCGCCCTCCGGGTCTTCGTTATTGGAGCAGGAAGCTCGTCAGCTCCGCGCTGATGTTGTTCTGGTGGAACATCAGCAGCACGGTGTCGAGGTCATATTGCGCGATCAGACCGTTCAGGTCATAAGGCTCTTCATAGGAGCGCAGATCAACCACGACAACCTCCGAAAACAGCTCCGTAAAATAATCCGTGGTCGGGTTTTGCAGCGAGTCCTTCAGGATCAGCACGCGGCGCGCGCTGCGCGCGTTCGGGTTGCAGATGCGGTAAAAGCCGAGGTTGTACGTGCTGATCTTGTTGTAATCCAGCTCCGTGTCGGCCAAGCCCGAGCCGATCAGCGTTTCGCGCGCGACCGGCGTGTCGCCGCCTGCAAAATACTGCACGCCGTGCAGCTCCGTGAGCGTGTAGTGCGGGATGCCCTCCTGCGTGGGGAACAGATAGGAGAAGCGGCGGTTCAGGTCGCCGAGATAGCGGTGCGTACCGCCCAGCTCGTCCCAGGAAAAATCCGCCTCGGTCGGAAGCGTCACGCCCTCAAGCAGCCCCTGCTCCTGCATTCCTGCGGCAAGAGCCTCGGCCGCGCGGAAGGCGCCGCGGTCGTTCCAGTGAAAATCCGTGCGGTAATAAAAGTCCCTCCGCTCGCTCAGCGAATAACGTGCAGTGAGCGTGGTCTCGAGGTCGAGCACATGCAGACCGTTCACGCGGCGCAGCGCCTCGCAGAGCGCCTGATGGTTCGCCTTGCTGATTCGTCCGTCGAGCAGCGGGGAATCGAGCATGGTGTTCTTCTGCGGCAGGACGGCATAGACAAAGTCGACCTGTGGCAGAGCCTGCACCTGATCGTCCAGGGCGAAGACCATGGCATCGCGCTGAGCCGGGTCGGCGCGATAGAGCTGCGGCAGCAGATAGCCCTCGGCGTCGACTGTGATCCCGCGGATGAGCCGCTTGCCGGTGTAGATCTGCGCGGCGGAATCGAGCTTGAGCAGCGTCTCGCGCATCGGAAACTGGTCGGCGACATAGTCGTTGCACCGCTCGATCAGGGCCGGAAGGTCGGTCAGATCCTTGACCGGCTTCTGCGCCAGCGCGCGCCCCTCCGCGCCGCTGGAGACCCCAGGGGGCTTGACGAGCGCCCAGACGAGCAGCACGGAGAGAAATCCGAAGAACAGGATCGGTGTAAGAAGCGGCAGAATTTTTCGTTTCATGGCGTCAGAACCTCAGATACAGGAAGGGCTGATAGTTGGAATTGGCCAGGCAGACCGTGCTCACGGTCAGCAGCGCCAGAACGGCGACGGCGCGCAGCGCGGTGGAAGCGGCCGGAAAGCGTCGGCTCAGCCGTGCGCAGCCGGTTCGGAGCAGCGGCGTGCAGCCGATCGCGCCGACGAGCAGCAGAAGCGCGTTGTCGTGCAGATAGAGCAGCGTGTCCGGGTCGAGCGCGCCGCCGCGCCCGAAGAGACGGCCGAGGAATGCGGCGGCCTCCCCGATTGAGGCACTGCGGAAGAGCACCCAACCGAGCATGATGGCCAACAGACAGAAGCCGTGCCGCAGGATGGCCGGAATGCGCCGCTTTTCAAGGCGCAGCAGCTTTTCCGCGCAGAGCAGCAGCCCAAAATACAGCCCCCAGAGCAGGAACGTCCAGTTCGCGCCGTGCCAGAAGCCGGTCAGCGTCCAGACGATAAGCAGGTTGCAGACGAGCCGCAGACGGCCGACACGGCTGCCGCCCAGCGGAAAATAGACGTAGTCGCGGAACCACTGCCCGAGTGTGATGTGCCAGCGCCGCCAGAATTCCGAAACAGAGCGGCAGAGATAGGGATAGTTGAAATTTTCGGGGAGCTGAAAGCCCATCATGCGCCCGAGGCCGATTGCCATGTCCGTGTAGCCGCTGAAATCGAAATAGATCTGCATCGTGTAGGCCAGCAGACCGAGCCACGCCGTCGCGGCGGCAGCGTCGGGCGTGCCCCAGATGCGGTCGGCCAGCGTCCCGAGCGAGTTGGCGAGCAAAAGCTTTTTGGCAAGACCGACCGCAAAGCGGAGGCAGCCGTCGGAGACTCCGTCGGCGGTGATCGGCCGATCGTCGAGCTGACTGTGAAATTGCTCATAACGCGTCAACGGCCCCTGCATCACGCGGGGGAAGAGCAGCAGATACAGCGCAAAGCGGTCGGCGCGGCGCTCCGGCTCGACCGTCCCGCGAAAGACGTCGATCTGATAGCTCAGCGCCTGAAATACGAAGAACGACAGTCCCAGCGGGAGCGGCAGGGCGGCGATGTCCGCGCCGAAGATCCCGGCGAAAAAGCCGAGGTATTTGAACAGGAACAGCAGCCCCAGATCGAGCGTCAGCCCGAACACGAGGGCAAGCCGCCGCGCCCGCCGCATCCACAGCCCGAGACCGTAATTGGCAAGCGTCGCTGCCGCAATGAGCAGAAAGCAGGTCGGCTCGCCCCATGCGTAAAACGCCAGACTGCCCAGAAGCGCCGCGATATTTTTCAGACGGCGCGGCACGAGGTAATAGACCAGAAAAAACGGAGGCAAAAAATAAAATAAAAAGCTGATGCTGCTGAAGCCCATGACAGGTCCCTCTCAAATTTCGATAAGTAACGAGCATTTCTTCTATCATCATACAAGAAACAGGCAGAAATGTCAAGCGGCGCGTGCCTGCGTTCCGCAGCCGGACGCAAATATCCCCGGACGCGCATTGCGTATCCGGGGGATCGGCTACCGGCTCGGCGCGACCGAGCGGACGGTCAGCGTCTCGCCGTCGACGGAGAAGCGCACCTCGCAGCCGCCGAAGGCCATGCCGTAGACGCGGTCGGGGTCGTTCTGATAGGACGGGCGCGGATCGTGCGCCAGAACGCCGAGCAGCGCCTCGCGCGTGCGCGCCGGAAGACCGGCCAGCAGCGTCTCGTCCGCCCGCACGGTCAAAAGCCGCCCCTCGCCGGACGCGGCGAAGCCGCCGACGGCCTCGGGCTTGCAGTCGGCATAGGGGAGATAGGGCTTGACGTCGTAGATCGGCGTGCCGTCCATCAGGTCGGCGCCGGAGACGTCGAGCACCGCGCCGAGCGCGGCGTCGTGCCGGATCGCCTCGAGCCGCACGCACGAAAGCCCCAGCGGGTTCGGCCGGAAGGGCGAGCGCGTGGCAAAGACGCCCATGCGGGCGTTGCCGCCCAGACGCGGCGGCCGCACGGTCGGCGACCAGCCGTCGCGGCGCGCCTCGGAAAATTCCCAGATCAGCCACAGATGAGAGAAGCCCTCCAGCCCGCGCAGGGCGTCGGCGTTTCGGAACTCCGGCTCAAAGACGACCGTTGCGCGCAGGGCGTCGACGAGGCCGCTCTGTCGCGGGATGCCGAATTTCGTCGGAAACGGGCTGCAAATGTGCGCGATCTGCTTCAGCTCCAGTGCCATGGCGCGCCCTCAGAGCTGAGAAAAGACCTTGCCCAGCGACTCATGCAGGACGAGGCTCGCCTCGTTATCATAGGGCGTCTCGTCGCGGTTGATGAGCACGAGGCGGTCGCCGCCGTAATAGCGCAGCAGCCCCGCCGCCGGGTAGACCGTCAGGCTCGTGCCGCCGACGATGAGCAGGTCGGCGCGGGAGATCACCGTGACCGCGCCGGTCAGGGTCTTTTCGTCGAGCGGCTCCTCATAGAGCACGACGTCGGGCTTGACGATGCCGCCGCAATCGCAGCGCGGCACGCCGGGACAGTCGCGGATGAACGTCGCGGGATAGGCCCTGCCGCAGCGCATACAGTGGTTGCGCAGGACGCTGCCGTGCAGCTCGAAGACGCGTCGGCTGCCCGCTTTTTGGTGCAGTCCGTCGATGTTCTGCGTCACGACGGCGGCCAGATGCCCCTCCTGCTCGAGCCGCGCCAGCACGCGATGCGTAACGTTCGGCTCGAAGCCGAGCGGGAGCATTTTTTCGCGGTAAAATTTGAAAAATTCCTCCGGCCGCCGGTCAAAAAAGCTGCGGCTGATGATCGTCTCGGGGGGATAGTCGAATTTCTGATGATACAGGCCGTCCACGCTGCGGAAATCCGGGATCCCGCTCTCGGTGGAGACGCCTGCGCCGCCGAAAAAGACGGCGCGGTGCGCCTGCTCAATCCAGCTTTTCAGCGTTTCGATTTTTGAAGGCATCGTCTTCCTCCTCCAGTTCGGCCAAGAATTTTTTCTCGGCGCGCGTCTTGTCGGGCAGCCGGAGCTTGGCGAACATATCCGGCCGCCGGTGAAGCGTGCGCAGGATGGACTGCTTGCGCCGCCAGCGCGCCACGCGGCCGTGGTCGCCGGAGCGCAGGATCTCGGGGACGGGGCGCTCGTGCCAGACGGCCGGGCGGCTGTACTGGGGATATTCCAGCAGCCCGTCCCAGTGGCTCTCGTCCTCAAAGCACTCGCGGTCGGGCAAAACGCCCGGCACGAGTCGGCTGACGGCGTCGGCCACGGCCATTGCCGGGATCTCGCCGCCCGTCAGAACGAAATCGCCGATGGACAGCTCCTCGTCGACGCATTCGTCGATGAAGCGCTGGTCGATGCCCTCGTAGTGCCCGCAGACGAGCACGAGGTTGTCCAGCCCGGCCAGCCGCTTGGCGTCGGCCTGCGTGAACACGTGGCCGCAGGGCGACAGGAAGATCGTGTGTACGGGGCCACCGGCCTCGTCGCAGGCGTGGCACCAGCAGCGATAGAGCGGGTCGGCCTGCAAAATCGCGCCGCGCCCGCCGCCATAGGGATAGTCGTCGACCTGATTTTGCTTATTGGTCGTGTAATCGCGGATCTGATGCGTCTCGATGCGCAGATAGCCGCGCTCCTGCGCGCGGCCGAGAATGGACTCGCCCAGCACGTCGCCGACGGTGTCGGGGAAAAGGGTCAGAATGTCAATTCTCATCGGTCGCAAAGCCCTCGATCAGATGCACCCGCACGACGCCCGCCTCGACGTCGATCAGGCGGATGAATTCCTTGACGGCGGGGATCATATACTGCTTGCCCGCGCCGCCGATGACATAGACGTCGCTCGACGGCAGGGTCAGCACGTCGCGGAGCGTGCCGAGCTCCTCGCCGGTGTCGTCGTTGAGCACGCGGCAGCCGATCAGGTCGGCGATGAACACCGTGCCCTCGGGCAGCCGCACACCCGTGCGGTCGACGCAGACGGTCTTGCCGCGCAGGAGCGTGGCCTGCTCGGGCGTCTCGACACCCTCGAGCTTGGCCAGCACGCAGCCCTTGTGGATGCGGGCGCTCTGCACGGCGACGGGCTTGCCGCCGAGATAGAACGTTTTGAATTTCAGCAGGAATTCCGGGCCGTCTGCCCACGGGAGGATCTTGACCTCACCCTGCACGCCGTGCGTGCTGACGATCTGCCCGGCTTCAAGAAACTGTTTCATCCTCGCACCTCACAGCTTGGCGTAGGCCTTCTCCAAAAAGCGCTCGGTCTTGACGACCACGCGCTCGTGCGTGGCTTTTCCGATCTCCCCGGCCTCGTCAAAGGCCGTGATCTCAAAGGTCAGCCTGCGGCCGTCGACGGCGGTGAGGCGGCTCTCGGCGCGCACCTCCATGCCGACCGGCGTCGCGGCCAGATGCTGCACGTCCATGCGCGTGCCGACGGACGTCTCGCCCTCGGCGAGCTTGCCCTCAAGGGCGTTGCAGGCCGCGCCCTCCATCAGCGCGACCATGCAGGGCGTCGCGTAGACCAGCAGCGAGCCGCTGCCGACCTCCTGCGCCGTGTCCGCGCGCTCGACCAGCGCCTCGGCGCTGCCGGTCATTCCAACTTCAACGATCATGGTTTTCTAACTCCTTTGAACAAAAAAGTCCTGACTTCTGCCAGTATTATAGCAGAAGTCAGGACGGATTGCAACGGTTTTACTTGTCCGCGCGGACGGCGACGGCCTCAATTTCGACGAGAGCGTTTTTCGGCAGAGCCGCGACCTCGAAGCAGCTTCTTGCGGGATTGTTCGGGAAGTGTTTGGCATAGACGGCGTTGAACGCGGCGAAATCGGACATATGCTGCAAATAGCAGGTCGTCTTTGCCACGTGGGCAAGGTCGCTGCCTGCGGCCTCCAGAATGGCCTTGAGGTTGGCGATGGACTGCTCGGCCTGCGCCTCAATGCCGCCCTCGGGGAAGCTGCCGGTGGCCGGGTCGATGGGGAGCTGACCGGACGTGAAAACCAGCGCGCAGTGCGCAATGGCCTGAGAATACGGGCCGATGGCGGCCGGGGCGTGCTCGGTGTGAATGATCTCCATGTGAAAATCCTCCTGTAATTTGATTTTATTGGTAAAATTCGGACTATTTCACAATTTTTGACTCTAAATAGTCCAATATATCCTGCGGCGTCTGCGCCTCGGCGACGTTCAGCCGCCCCAGCGCGCAGAGCGTCTGCGGCAGCCCCTTGACGAGGGTGTTGCGGCGCGCAGGGTCGGTGCAGAGCGTGATGGCGAAGCCGTTCTCGTGCAGCGTGACCTCCGTCAGCGTGGAATAGACGCCCTCGGGATAGGCCAGCGCGATGGGCGCCGCGCCGAAGGCGGCCTCGTACATCGTGCGATAGACCTTGACGTCCGCGAGGATCGCGGCCTGAAAATCGGCCTCGCTCTCGCCCGGCAGCGGGCTCATCGTCGCGCGCACGTCTGCGGCCGTTTCAAACGGCGGCCACTGGTGCATGTCAAAGGTGTGGCTCTGGATGCTGATGAGGCCGGAGGCCGTCATTTCGCGCGCCTGTTCAAACGTGAAGTGCGGCGTGATGGCGTTGCCGGTGTCCTTGTATTCCGTGCAGCCGAAGGAGAAGCCGATCGAGAAGATCGTCGCCTTCAGGTTCAGCTCCTTCAGGATCGGGTAGGCCAGCTCATAGTTGCTGGCGTAGCCGTCGTCGAGCGTGATGCAGAAGGGCTTCTCGGGCAGCTCTGCGCCGTGATAGACATAGTCATAAAGCTCCTGCATCGACACGGCGTGCCACCCGGCGGCCTTGACGGCCTCGAGCTGGGCGCGGAAGCGCTCGGGCGTGATGACGGTCGCGTCGTCGCCCTCGGCGGCGAGGTGGTGATACATCAGGATCGGCACGGTCACGCTGTGCGCGTTCTGCGCCGGGGTCTGCTCCACGGGCTGCGTGCCGCGCGCGATCCGGCGGCCGAAATCCTCCGGCATCCAGACGGAGTCGTCGCCGAAAATTTTCGCCAGCACCATGTCGCCCACGGCGTTGCGGAAATGCGTGGCGTCGTAAAAATACCGCGCGTCGTCCGAGACGGCGCTCTGCGCGAAGTCCCAGTAGTCCGTGACCTCGGCCAGCGCCTGCCGGTAGCGCCGCAGCTCCTGCGCGTCGACCTTTTCCCACTGCCCGCTGTAGACCGGCGAGAAGATCACCGTCAGCCGGACGCCGCGCTCGTCGCAGAGGTCGCGGATCTGCTCGACGGCCTGCACGCAGGCGTCGATCTGCCCGAGATACGTCGACTGATCGTCGCAGGAGAAGTCCGCGCCGTAGCTTGCCTCGTACCAGGCGAGGTCGCCGACGTTTTCCACGTCGCGCACGCGCTTGTCGTAGCAGCCGCTTTGCACGTCAAAGACGTCGAAGACCTGCGGCAGCAGCGTGTCGGAGGCGCGGGAGCGCAGCTTTTCCAGCGAATAGCGCGGCCCTGCGAGGGCATATTTGAGGTAAAACGCCAGCGGACTGCCGCCGTTGACCTTGTAGTGCGGCCGGTCGGTCAGACCCGTGCCGTCCTCGGTCGGCGTGGCGGCCTCGTTGATGCCGAGGTTCAGAATGAGGTTTTTGACCTCATAGTGCCCGATCAGGTAGGCGGCAAAATCGCTGTAGTCCTTCGTATTGCAGCCGTAGACAAAGAGATTATAGAACGACGCGCCGGTGTAGGCGTTGAGCCGCTCGGTGTCATAGGACGCGGCCGAGGACGAGCCGATGATATAGGAGTCGTATTCCTCGTGGTGGCGCTCGAGATATTCGAGCTTGGCCACGCGGGGATTGTTCGTCTGGTCATAGGAATCCCAGCGGAGCAGCCGGTCGCCGAACACGCCGAAGGGGTCGACCAGCAGATTGATCAGCACGCACAGCAGCAGCGCCGCCGCCAGCGCAAGCGGGAGCATCCTCAGCCATTTTTTTGCGGACATTGCAGCGCCCCCTTACACATTTTCATAGACATAGGCAATGGCGGTGTAGCCGGTGTTGAGATAGACCGTCGCCAGCAGAAGAAAGAGCGCCGCGACCAGCACAAGGAACTGCACGACCGGCCTTTTCGCGGCCAGCGCCGTGCGCACGCGCACGCCGCGCTCCTGCTGCAAGCTGACGCAGAAGAGCACAAGTCCGGCGAGCAGCACCGTAACATATCCGCCTGCGCTCAGACCGAAGGACGTCCAGACGCCGCGCGGCAGCGCCTGAAGCAGGTGTGTTGCGCAGTGGCGCAGCATCCCCCATGCGGCCGAGAGGCTTTCGGCGCGCGAGAAAAAGCGCCCGATCGTCACAAGGAAGCAGGTGCGCAGGATGCGGAAGACCTGCATCGCGCGCCCCTCGCGCCTTTTGAAGAGCGGCGCGCAGAGCATGGCGGCCGACATCAGCAGCCCGTTCCAAAGGCCGTAGGCAATGTTTTGCAGCCCCGGCCCCTGCCAGACGCCGACGGCCAGAAAGACGACGACCGTCGCGACGCTCGGCACGAGCAGCTTGCCGACGCGCTTGCCCAGATGCTTGCGCAGCGGCTTGCAGAGCCGCGGGAGCCACTTGGAAAGCGCCAGCGGATAGAACAGGTAGTCCTTCATCCATTCGCCGAGGGAGATGTGCCACCGGCGCCAGAAGTCGTCGATGCTCTGCGCAAAATACGGGCGGCGGAAATTCTCGCCGAGGCGGATGCCGAACAGCTCCGAGACGCCGCGCACGATGTCGATGCCGCCGGAAAAATCGCAGTAGAGCTGCAAGCAGTAGAGCGCAGCGCCCAGAAAGACGATCAGACCGGGATAGGCGGCATAGTTGCCGTAAAGCTCGGCGACCGGCGCGGCCAGCGTGTCGGCGATGAGCACCTTTTTCAGCATACCCCAGAGCATCAGCTCGATGCCGTCGCGCAGGTTTTCGGCCTGAAGGCGATGCTCGGCGAAGAGCTGCGGCGCAAGCTCACCGTAGCGGTGGATCGGCCCCTGCACCATCTGCGGGAAATAGGACGCAAAGAGCAGATAGCGCAGGAAATTGCGCTCGGCGGCCAGCTTGCCGCGGTAGACGTCGATCAGATACCCGGCGGTCTGGAAAATATAGAACGAAAGCCCCAGCGGCACAAGCAGCTCCAGCGGCCGGAAGGGAAGCCCCGTCGCGCCGAGCAGCCAGTTGAGGTATTTATAGACGGCCAGCGTCAGGAAATTCAGGCAAAGCGCCGCCGTCAGCACGCGCCGCCGCACGCGCACGCCGCGCTTTTTCACGGCCGGACGGTTTTCGCGCGGCGTCTCGGCCAGCAGCGCCTGTTCTTTTTGGTGCAGCGCCCCGAGCCAGCGCCCCGCGCCGTAGGTCATGCCGACCGTGGCCAGAAGCGACAGCCCGGCCGACGGACTGTACGACAGGTAAAACACCGCGCTCGCTGCCAGCAGCACATACCGGCGGAGGCGCAGCGGGACGAGATAATAGACCAGCAGCGCGCCCGCCAGAAAGATCAGAAAGGTGAGGCTGCTCAGCGCCATATCAGTCGCAGCGCAGACGCTCGACCAGCGCCAAAATGGCCTCGGCGGAGTTGAAGTTCTCCGGCTCCAGCTCGTCGACCGTGATGGAGATGTCGTAGGCATCGTTCAGCTCGCCGACGATCATCACAATGTCCAGAGAGGTCAGAATGCCGTCGTCGATGAGCGCAGTCTCGTGTTCAAAATCGACGTCCGGGCAGCAGGTTTCCAGAATTTCCAAAAGCTCCTTCATAGCGGTCACTCCTTGATATATTGCGCGCGCAGCAGCGCACGGTCGATCTTCCCCGTGCGGTTGGCGGGCATAGTCTCCAAAAATACGACGCGGTTCGGCAGCATATACTCCGGCAGGCGCTCCCTCAGGCGGCGCAGCAGCCGCTTCGGGTCGTCCTCCTGCGCCTGACAGAAGAGCACGATGCGCTCGTGCGCCGCGTCATGCAGGCAGCAGGCGTACTGCACCTCGGGCAGGGCGTTGGCCGCGACCTCGATCTCGCCGAGCTCGATGCGGTGCCCCATGTGCTTGATCTGGGAGTCCGCGCGGCCGACAAAGAGCAGATTGCCGTCGGGCAGGTATTTTGCAAGGTCGCCCGTGCGGTAGATGCGCTCCGGCCATTGGGCTTGCAGCGGGCTTTGGCAGAAGGCCTCGGCGGTCTTTTCGGGGTTGGCATAGTAGCCCAGCGCAAGGCAGGTGCCGCGCACGCAAAGCTCGCCGACCTCGCCCGGCTCCGTGACGGCCGCGCCGTCGCGGCAGAGGAACACGCCGGAGTTGCCGAAGGGACGCCCGATGGGCAGCACCTCGTCGTCTGCATAGGCGCGGTCGACGCGGTAATAGGTGCAGTTGCAGGTGATCTCGGTCGGGCCATAGAGGTTGACATAATCTGCCTGCGGCATGTGCCGCCGCCAGTCGTTGAGCACCTTGCAGGGCAGCAGCTCCCCGGAAAACATCACGCGCCGCAGATGCTCCGGCACAACGGAGTCGAACGTGCGCAGCGACGAGAGGATCTTCATGGCTGCCGCCGCCCAGATCAGCGTGTCCACGCGGCGCTCGTTGAGCCGCGCGACGAGCCGCTTGGGCATCAGGAAGAGCTGCTTTTCGAGGATCTGCACCGTTGCGGCGCTGCGCAGCGCGAGGTAAAGATCCTTCACCGAGACGTCGAAGTCGAACGGCGCCTGATTGCCGAAGACGGTCTGCCCGTCAAAGCCGAAGGCGGCCGTGAACTGCTCGGCCATGTCGATCACGCTGCGGTGCGAGACGAGCACGCCCTTGGGCACGCCCGTCGAGCCGGAGGTGAAGATGCAGTAGAGCGGGTCGGTGTCCAGCCCCTCGGCGATGGCGCGGTCGGCGACTGTCTCGTCGGCGTCCCCGGCGTTTTCGGGCAGCTCCACGGCCGGACAGGTCATGAACGCGGGGCGCTGCGCCCCCTCGGCCGCCAAAACGATCGCCGCAGGCTGCATGGTTTCATAAATATCGCGCAGACGCTTCTCCGGCAGCGAGCAGTCCAGCGGAACATAAAAATTCCCGCTGCATACTACGCCGTAAAAAGCAGCGGGAATTCTTGCGCTCCGGTCGATCGCGACCAGAACCGGGCGGCGGCGCGCGCCGCCGAGCAGACGGCTCAGCTCCGCGCCGAGGGCGCAGGCGATGCGCCACGTCTGCGCATAGGTATATTCCCGCGAGGCATCGGCAAGGGCACAGTGCTCCGGCGCGGTTTGCGCCGCGCGCTTCAGATAGGAAAGAACATTCGTCGTCATCATTGCCACGCTCCGCAGGAAAAATTGAAAAAATGACAGAAAAGCAAGAAAAACAGAGAGAAATGTGTTCAGAGGTCCCTTAGATACACGATAAGCGATTGCCTGAGCAATCGCTTATCCCGTGGTGCGAGTGATGCGACTTGAACGCACACGACATAAGTCACACGCCCCTCAAACGTGCCTGTCTACCTATTCCAGCACACTCGCATATCCAATTTGCTTAACTATTTTACCGCGAAACCCCCGATTTGTCAAGCCCTTTTCGCAATTCTCTCCGGCTTTTTTCAAAAAAGCACCGATCCGGGCAGTTTTCGTGCGCACAGGGGCCCCGGATTCCCTTAATCGGCATCCGGGGATCGCGGCTCGGAATGCGCGGCGGTTTGCGGGTAGGTGAGAGGAGCGAGGTTTACATAATCTATGTATCGAAAGAAAACGCCGCCGCTCTGCATCGCCTCGGTGGTTTTTGCAATTTTCCAGCCGGAAAGGGTCGAAGGATCGGGAAAAAAGCGATCGGCCGGAAGCTCGGCGAGCGTTTCGGTGAGCAAAATGCGGCTGCAATAGGGCAGCAGCGCCTCGTAGACCGACGCGCCGCCGATGACGAAGGCGTCCTCGTCCGGGCGCAGCGCGGCAAACAGCTCCGGCAGGCTGTGCACGACCTCGGCATTCGGAATAAAAAGCGTCGGATCATGCGATAAAATCAGGTTTCTTCGGTTTTTCAGCGGTTTTTTGCCCGGAAAGGTTTCAAGCGTCCGGCGGCCGCAGATCACCGTCCGGCCGGTCGTCAGCGTGCGGAAGCGCCTGAGATCCTCCGGGATCGAGACGAGCAGCCGGTCGCGCAGGCCAATGCCAAAATTACTTGTAACGTTTACAATTGCCTGCATTGGCGCTCCGTCTCCTCTCAAAAAAATCAAATAGCAACGGGAATTTTTTCGGAAAAATCGTGATAACGGTAGTTTTTCAGCGAAAAATCCTCCGGCGTAAAAGCGTAGAAATCGTCGATTTTTGGGTTAACATAAAATTCCGGCGCGGGCAGCGGCTCGCGCTCGAGCAGCCGCTCGACCGTGGGGATATGGCGGTCGTAGATGTGGCAGTCGGCGATGACATGCACCAGCTCACCCGCGACGAGGCCGCTGACCTGCGCGAGCATGTGTACGAGCACGGCGTACTGCACGACGTTCCAGTTGTTCGCCGTGAGCATATCCTGCGAGCGCTGGTTCAGGATCGCGTTGAGGGTGCTGCCGCTGACCTGAAAGGTCATGGAATAGGCGCAGGGCGCCAGCGCCATTTCGGAAAGCTCCTCGAAGTTATAGAGATTCGTCAGAATGCGGCGGCTGGCCGGGTCATGCCGCAGGGCGTAGAGCACGTGGTCGACCTGATCGTTCTCCCCCTCGGGGAAGCGGTATTTTTTGCCGAGCTGGTAGCCGTAGGCCTTGCCGATGGAGCCGGTCTCGTCCGCCCAGCTGTCCCAGATGCGGCTTTTCAGCTCATGGACATTGTTCGACTTTTTCTGCCAGATCCAGAGCAGCTCGTCCACGCAGGAGCGGAAATAGGTGCGCCGCAGGGTCATGATCGGGAATTCCTCGCGCAGGTCGTAACGGTTGACCACGCCGAACAGGCGCTTCGTGTGCGCGGGCGTGCCGTCCTGCCAGCGCGGGCGCACGGGAAGCCCCTCGTCCGAGACGCCGTCGGTCAGAATCCTTCGACAGGTTTCGATATAAAGTCGGTCTGCTCTGCTCATACGATGCCCTTTCTGTTCGCTTTTTACAGCACAGGCCGGAAAAATCCCTTTTCCGGCCTGTGCTGCATGTTTTATTTTTCCTCGGCGACCTGCTGACGGATCAGCGCGCGCGCCAGCTTGGCCTTCGCGAGGCGGATGTCATGCTCCTCCTTCGCGGCGGCGAGGCGCTCGCGCGCCTTCTCCTCGGCGCGCTTGGCGCGGTCGAGGTCGATCTCGTCGGCGTATTCCAGCGTCGTGGCGACGAGGCGCACCGCGCCCTGCTCCACGCTCAAAAAGCCGCCGCCGCAGGCCGCGCGGCGCAGCCTGCCGTCCATCGTGACGTGTACCTCGCCGGTGTCGAGCACGGCGAGCAGGTCGGCATGGCCGGCGCGGATGCTGATGTAGCCCTCGGTCGTGCGCAGATAAAGGATCTCGGCCCTGCCGTCAAATTGCAGGCCGTCCGGCGTGACGATCTGTAAGGCAAACTGCTTCATTTTGCGCCGCCCTTTGCTTTTTCGACCGCCTCGTCGATCGTGCCGACAAAGAGGAAGGCCGACTCGGGCAGGTCGTCATGCTTGCCCTCGAGGATCTCGCGGAAGCCGCGCACCGTCTCGGCCACGGGGACATACTTGCCCTGATAGCCCGTGAACTGCTCGGCGACCGTGAACGGCTGAGACAGGAAGCGCTGGATCTTTCTCGCGCGGGAGACGACCAGCTTGTCCTCCTCGGACAGCTCGTCCATGCCCATGATGGCGATGATGTCCTGAAGGTCCTTATAGCGCTGCAGAACCTGCTGCACCTCGCGCGCGACGCGGTAGTGCTCCTGCCCGACGATGTCGGGCGTCAGGATGTTGGAGGTGGACTCGAGCGGGTCGACCGCCGGGAAGATGCCCAGCGAGGCGATGCCGCGGTCGAGAACGGTCGTGGCGTCGAGGTGGGCGAAGGTCGTCGCCGGGGCGGGGTCGGTCAGGTCGTCGGCCGGGACATAGACCGCCTGCACGGACGTGATCGAGCCCTTTTTGGTGGAGGTGATGCGCTCCTGAAGGGCGCCCATCTCGGTTGCAAGCGTGGGCTGATAGCCGACGGCCGAGGGCATTCTGCCCAGCAGCGCCGAGACCTCGGAGCCTGCCTGCGTGAAACGGAAGATGTTGTCGATGAACAGCAGCACGTCCTGCCCCTCGCGGTCGCGGAAGTACTCGGCCATCGTCAGACCGGACAGCGCCACGCGCATTCTGGCTCCGGGCGGCTCGTTCATCTGGCCGTAGACCAGGGCGGTCTTCTTGATGACGCCGGACTGCATCATTTCGTTATAAAGATCGTTGCCCTCGCGGGTACGCTCGCCGACGCCTGCAAAGACGGAGATGCCGCCGTGCTGCTTGGCGATGTTGTTGATCAGCTCCATGATGAGCACGGTCTTGCCGACGCCCGCGCCGCCGAACAGGCCGATCTTGCCGCCCTTGACATAGGGGGCGATCAGGTCGACGACCTTGATGCCGGTCTCGAGCATCTCGGTGGTGCTGGCCTGCTCGTCGTAGGACGGCGGGTCGCGGTGGATGCTCCATTTTTCGCAGGTGACGGGCTGCGGCTTGTCGTCGATCGCGCGGCCGAGCAGGTTGAACACGCGGCCGAGCGTCTCCGGACCGACGGGAACCTTGATGCCCGCGCCGGTGTCGAGCGCCTTGACGCCGCGCACCATGCCGTCGGTCGTGCTCATGGCGATGCAGCGCACCGTGTCGTCGCCGAGCTGCTGCGCGACCTCGCAGACGAGCTTCTCGCCGCCCTCGCGCTCGATCTCTATGGCGTTGAGCAGGTCGGGCAGGTGGCCGTCCGAAAACCGGATGTCCAGAACCGGGCCGATGATCTGCACAACGACGCCGTAATGCTTCTCTTGCATAGGGAAACTCCTTTCCTCCGCTCGATCAGAGCGCTTCCGCGCCGGAAACGATCTCGGTGATCTCGCGGGTAATGACCGCCTGACGGGCACGGTTATAGTGCAGCGTCAGGGTGTCGATGATCTCGTCGGCATTTTTGTTTGCCGCGTTCATAGCCGTGCGGCGCGCGCCCTGCTCGGAGGCAGAGGCTTCGCAGACCGCCGAATACAGCATACCGGAGACATAGAGCGGGACGATCCGCCCCACAAGCTCCGCCGGGTCGCCCTCGAGCAGCGCGCCGCCGACCTGCCTGCCGCCGACATCGAGCGTGATGGGCAGCAGCTGCTCGGCCGTCGGCACCTGCGAGAGCATCGAGCGGAACTCGGTGTAGAGCACCGTGACGCGGTCAAAGCGCCCGTCGGCGTAGCCCTCGCAGAGCAGCTTGGCAATCTGCGCGCAGTCGCCGATGCCGAGCGAGCCGGTCACGCCGAAATAGGTGCTGACGATCTCATACTTGCGGCGCGCGAAGTGCTCCAGCGTCTTTTTGCCGACGGGAAGCACGCAGCACGCGCCCTCCTGCATGGCCTCGGCGGCCATGCGGAACAGGTTGGCGTTATAGCCGCCGGCCAGACCGCGGTCGCCGCCGATGATGACATAGCAGGTCTTTTGAACCGGACGATGCTGCGTGAAGGGCGACGGCTTGTCGGGGAGGGCGGCCTGCAGGCCGCTGATGGCCTGCGCCAGAACCTCGTGATAGGGACGGGTGCGTTCCGCCCGCTCCTTTGCCCGCCGCAGCTTCGAGGTCGCGACCAGCTCCATGGCCTTGGTGATCTGGCGCGTGCTCTCGACGCTCTTGATGCGGGTCTTGATCGCTTTCATGGACGCCATGGCGCGCCCCCCTTATTGCTCGTAGGGAGCGGCGCAGGCGGCGATCGCCTCGCGCAGGAGCTGCTCGGTCTCCTGCGTCAGGTCGCCCGTGGCGCGGATGCTCTCGGCAATGGCCGGACGCTGGACGGTCAGGTACTCGAACAGGTCGCGCTCGAAATCGGCGATCCTGTTGACGGGCACCTTGGCCAGCAGGTCATGGACGACGGCATAGATGATGCAGACCTGAAGCGCAATGTCGATCGGGCTGTTGCGGTTCTGCTTCAGCACCTCAACGATGCGCTCGCCCTGCGCCAGACGCGCCTTGGTGTCGGCGTCGAGATCGGAGCCAAACTGGGCGAAGGATTGCAGCTCGCGGTACTGCGAGTACATCAGCTTCAGCGAGGAGGCGACCTTTTTCATCGCCTTGATCTGCGCGCTGCCGCCGACACGCGAGACGGAGATGCCGGGGTTAATGGCCGGACGGACGCCGCTGTGGAACAGCTCGCTTTCCAGATAGATCTGGCCGTCGGTGATGGAGATGACGTTCGTCGGGATATAGGCCGAGACGTCGCCGGCCTGCGTCTCGATGATGGGCAGGGCGGTCAGGCTGCCGCCGCCGTACTTGGGCGCAAGGCGTGCCGCGCGCTCGAGCAGACGGGAATGCAGATAGAACACGTCGCCGGGATAGGCCTCGCGTCCGGGCGGTCTGCGGATCAGCAGAGAGAGGGCGCGGTAGGCCACGGCGTGCTTGGACAGGTCGTCATAGACGATCAGGGCATCTTGCCCCTTGTCCATGAAGTATTCGCCCATGGTGCAGCCGGAGTACGGCGCGATGTATTGCAGGGGCGCAGGCTCGGAGGCCGTCGCCGAGACGACGATGGTGTAGTCCATGGCGCCGGCCTTGGTCAGCGTGTCGACAAGCTGCGCGACGGTCGAGCGCTTCTGGCCGATGGCGACATAGATGCATGTGACGCCCTTGCCCTTCTGGTTGATAATGGTGTCGGTGGCGATGACGGTCTTGCCCGTCTGGCGGTCGCCGATGATAAGCTCACGCTGGCCGCGGCCGATCGGGATCATGGAGTCGATCGCCTTGATGCCGGTTTGAAGCGGCACGGAGACGGATTTGCGCTCGATGATGCCGGAGGCGACGCGCTCGATCGGGCGCGTTTCCCTGGATTTGATGGGGCCCTTGCCGTCGATGGGGCGGCCGAGGGCGTCGACCACGCGGCCGATCATGCATTCGCCGACCGGGACGGAAACGACCCTGCCCGTGCGCTTGACGAGGCCGCCCTCGCTGATGCCGACGTCCGTCCCGAGCAGGACGACGCTGACAAAGCGCTCCTCGAGGTTCAGCGCCATGCCGTAGGTGTCGTTTTCAAAAAGCAGCAGCTCATTGGCCTTGCATTTTTCCAGACCGTGCACCTTGGCAATGCCGTCGCCGACCTGAATGACGTATCCGACCTCGTCCTGCTGGAGCTTGTCGGAATAGGTCTTGATCTGGTCCTTTATGACCTTGCTGATGTCGTCTATTTTCAGATTCACGGTTTCACCAACCTTTATATTATACGATTGCTTCGCTCAGGGATCGACGCAGACGGTCGAGCTTGCTGCGGATGCTGCCGTCGAGCTGCTCGCTGCCGTAGCGCAGGGTCACGCCGCCGAGCAGCGAGGGCTGCACCTCCGCCGTCAGCAGGACGGTCTTCCCGGTGATGGCCTCGAGCTTGGCTGTCAGGGCGCTGCGCTGCCGCGGCGTCATTTCCACGGCCGTGAGCGCCGTGGCGCGGAGCAGATTGTGCGCCTCGTCATAGCAGGCACGGTAGGCCTTCACGCAGTCCGGCACGCGATAGATCTCGCGCTTGTCGCACAGCAGGCAGAGAAAATTCCGTACCGTCTGCGAGCAGCCCGCAAAGGCCTTGCACAGCAGCGCGCGCCGCTCCTCGGAGGGGAGCGCCGGTGTGTCGAGCAGGGTGGCGTATGCGCGCTGCTCCGTGAGCGCCTGCGCGACCGTCTCCAGCTCGGACAGCAGCGCGTCGGGCGCGCCGTCTTCCTCGGCAAGCTGATACAGCGCCTTGCCGTAGCTCACCGCGTCAATCATGGCTGTCTCCCAGTCCGTCGATGAAGGAGTCGATGAGCGCCTCGTGCTCGGCGGGCTTCACATCGCGCGCCAGCACCGCGCCGGCGATCTGCACCGCCATGTCCGAGACCTCGTTCTTCAGCTCGTTGCGCGCCTGCTTCTTCTCCAGCTCGATCTGCTCGTCGGCACGCTTGAGCGTGCGGGCGGCCTGCTCCTGCGCCTCGCGCAGCATGGTCTCCTGCTGCTGCAGGGCGCGCTGGTGCGCCGCCTTGAGGATGCGCTCCCGCTCGGCGTTCGCCTCGGAAAGCTGCCCCTCATACTGGGTCTTGAGCGCCTCGGCCTCCGCCTTGGAGCGGCCGGCGTCGGCGTAGAGATCGTCGATCTCCTTCTGGCGGCTGTCGATCATGTTCTGAACGGGCTTGAACAGGAGCTTCTTCATGAATTTATAGAGGATGAACAGGTTGACGAGCGTGAACAGGCACGTCCAGAAGTTCACGCCCACAAAGCTCTCAAAGCCGGTTAAAAACTTCAAGCCGATCTCTCCTTTCTGGCAAGAGTCTTCCTCATGCGGATCAGAATACGAAGAGCAGCAGCAGCGCGATGACCAGCGAATAGATACCGGTCGATTCGGTGATGGCGCAGCCGAGAATCATATTGGTACGCAGGTTGTTGGTGGCCTCCGGCTGGCGAGCCATGCCCTCGAGCGCCTTGCCGACGGCGTTGCCTTCACCGATTGCCGGGCCGATTGCACCGAGACCCATGCAAAGACCTGCGCCGATCGCGATCAAACCTTTGACCAGTTGTTCCATTTTGAAAATCCTCCTGAAAATTTTTTTGTCTTGAGTTTTTTACTGCTTTGCGGTCTGCTCCGCCGGGGGCGGGCAGGCTGCTCCGACATAGACCATCGTCAGCATACAGAACACGAGCGCCTGAATGAAGCCGGAGAATAGATCGAAATAAATCGAAAGAAACGCCGGAATGCCCACCTGGAAAAGGGGGATCTGACGGATGATCTCATTGGGAATCCATCGCAGCACGACCGCGCTGAGCGCACCCAGCGCGCCGTAGATCAGCGAGGTCAGCACGCCGCCGCCGGCAATGTTGCCGAAGTGACGGAACGACATGGAGATCGGCTGCGCGATCTCGCTGATGACATTCATCGGGGTCATGACGACCACAGGCTCGGTGAAGCCCTTGAGCCAGCCGAGGAAGCCGTTGTTTTTAATGTTGTGGTACCAGACCATGCCGGTCGTGACGAGCGCCCATGTGATCGTGGTGCTCAGGTCGGCCGTGGCGCTGCGGAACACGCCGCCGAGCATACTGATGAGCGTGCCGAAGACGGACGAGCAGAACAGCGCGCCGATATAGGGCGTGAAATGCGCGTTGTGCTCACCCATCGTGCCGACGACGAGGTCGCGCAGCACCGTCACGCCCTTTTCCACAAGAACCTGACGGCGCGTCGGGCGCTTTTGCAGGTTCTTGCCGAGCACGGAGCTGGCAATGATGAGCGCGATCATGACCAGAAACGAGGAGAGCACGGTCTGCGTGATCGAGACGTCAAACAGACCGAAAAACGAAAACTCGAGCAGGATCCTCGGGCCGTTTCCGATTCCTTCCATGTTTAAGCTTGCTCCTTTCGGAATTTCTTTTTTCGCATCAGCTCTGCGGCGAACAGGGCAATGCGCATAAAGCACAGCGGCAGCAGCGTGGCCACGGGGTCAAAGCGGGCGCTTTTCAGCGCGATGACCAGCGCGATCAGCACCGCGACGGTGCGCAGGACGTAAAACACGCGGACCTTCAGCTGCGCGGTCAGCGGATTCTCGTTCCTTGCCGCGCGGAGCACGCCAACGATCAGGAAAAAGAAATTCAGCAGCGAAACGCCGCCGCCCAACGCCGCACCGAGCAGGATCGGCTTTTTGCAGCTGCCGCAGAGGGCATAAATGCCGAGCATCACGCCCGTCAGAACGATCTCCGCCAGAAAGATCGGCAGAAGCTCGCGCAGGGTCTTGAGCAGCACCGCGCCAACGGTCTCCTCCGGCTGCGGGGAGTCATTTACGGGGAGCTGACTTTCCATTGGCATCCTCCTCATGATGAGATGTGGGGTCGATCGAGCCGGAATATTTGACGAGAAAATAGATCATGCTGTAAAGCCCGGTCAGGACACCCAGTATGATCGACGTGACCATCGCCCACTTGCCCCAGCCGCAGCGCCGCGTCAGAAACCAGCCCAGACCGATGAGCAGCGCAGCCGGCGTCAGCATGGAGAAGGCTGTCTGCGAGATAAAATGCGCGGCATAAAGCACGCGGAATATCCGCTTCGGCAAGCGCGATCCCTCCGATTCGACGAAGTGTTGGCGAAATCCCGGCAGTCCCCGGCGCATCTCGCGATTTGGTTTAATTATAAGCGATTTTTTCGAGAAAAGCAATGAAATTTTTCAGGAATGCGGCATGAATTAAAATCAAGTAAGGCATTTTTATGCACGGGGGCTGCTTTTCCTTCTTTGACGCGCGGGCATACCGCCAAAAATGGAGAATCGGATCTGTATCGGACAAAAGACGGTGCGCAGGATGCCGTTCTCCATAAAAATGAAAAAATTTGTCAATGGGAACTTAAATGAAATATTTGTGCAAATTGAACGAATCAAGGCCGGGAAAAATGCCGGAAATTCTGATGATAAACTTCTATACATTAATGCGCTAATGTGGTAATATATGAAAGTAAACACGGCGCGGGGCGATACCGCAAGGCTGCGCCGCCCAAAATGCAACAGAAGGGATGATCGGAAATGAAAAAATGGACTGCAATGGTATTGGCGCTCCTGCTGCTTTTGAGTATGCTGGCCGGGTGCGGCACGAAGGAAGCGAAAAGCGATTATGAGACGGTCAAGGCGAACGGTACGCTCAAGATCGGCATCACGAACTTTGCCCCGATGGACTATCCGGACGAAAACGGCGACTGGACGGGCTTCGACGCCGAGCTTGCGCGCAAGGTCGCGGCCGATTTGGGGCTTTCGGTCGAATTTATGGAGATCGATTGGGATAACAAGATCATGGAGCTGACCTCCGGCAACATCGACTGCGTCTGGAACGGCATGACGCTGATCGACGAGGTCAAAAAGTCCATGTCCTGCACTGAACCGTATGTGCTCAATTCGCAGGTCGTGGTCATGCCGAAGGACAAGGCCGCGCAGTATCCCGACGTGCAGAGCATCGCCGGGCTGAATCTGGCGGTCGAGGCCGGGTCGGCGGCGGCGAGCGCGGCGGCGGACAACGGCCTTACCAACCTCGTTGAGGTCGACAAGCAGGCCACCGCGCTCATGGAGGTCGCGGCGGGAACGTCTGACGCGTGCATCATCGACAAGACCATGGCCGAGGCCATGACCGGCGAATTCACGAGCTATTCGTCGATGGCGGTCGCCTTTGTCCTGTGCGACGAGGAATACGGCATCGGCTTCCGCCCCGGTTCGGATCTGACGGCGATGGTCAACGAGCTGCTCGAGAAATACCGCGCCGACGGCAGCTTGCAGGCGCTGGCCGACAAATACGGCCTGTCTCTGGCAAAGTAAGATGTTTTTCACGGTCATTCGGGCGCTGAACTCCGGCTTTCTGACCACGCTGGAGCTGTTTGCGCTGACGCTTGCCGGGGCGATCCCGCTGGGAATGGTGATCGCCCTCGGCTCCATGAGCCGCTTCAGGCCGCTGCAGGGGCTGGTGCGCGTCGTGGTCTGGGTCGTGCGCGGCACGCCGCTGATGCTCCAGCTCCTCATTCTCTATTATCTGCCCGGTCTGCTCGGCAGCAACATCTGGGGCGGCGGTGAGGGCGGCCGGTTTCTGGCGACGGTCGTGGCGTTCGTGTTCAACTATGCCTGCTATTTTTCCGAAATTTACCGCGGCGGCATCCGCTCCATTCCGGTCGGCCAGCAGGAGGCCGGGGCTGTGCTGGGCATGACGCGGGCGCAGATCTTCTTCCGCGTGACGCTTTTGCAGGTCATCAAGCGCATCGTGCCGCCCATGTCCAACGAGATCATCACCCTCGTCAAGGATACCTCGCTCTCGCGCATCATCGCGCTGCAGGAGATCATCTGGGCGGGGCAGGCCTTCGCCAAGTCCGACGGACTGGTCTGGCCGCTGTTCTTCACGGGCGTGTATTATCTGATCTTCAGCGGCGTGCTGACGCTGCTGCTCGGCCGGCTCGAGAAAAAGCTGGATTATTTCCGGGTTTAGGGGGACACCATGGCGACATTAGCGGTTCAGGACCTGACCAAATCCTTCGGGCGCGGCTCGGAGGTGCTGCGCGGCGTCAGCTTCACGCTCGAGCAGGGCGAGACGGTCGCCGTGATCGGCTCGTCCGGCAGCGGCAAGACGACGCTGCTGCGCTGCATCAATTTTCTGGAGACACCGGACGGCGGGACGATCCGCGTCAACGGCCGGGTCGTGTTCGACGCCGCCGCGCCGAGAAAGCAGCGCGAGCGCGAGCTGCGCGAAAACCGGCTGCATTTCGGACTGGTTTTTCAGAATTTTAATCTGTTTCCGCAGTATACCGCGCTGCGCAACGTGACCCTTGCGGCGGAGCTGCTGGCAAGGCAGCGCGGCGACGCCGAGCGCCTGCGCACGCTCGAGGACGAGGGACTGGCGCTTCTGGAGCGCGTCGGCCTGCGCGAGAAGGCCGGACTCTATCCGCACCAGCTCTCCGGCGGGCAGCAGCAGCGCGTGGCCATTGCGCGGGCACTGGCGATGCGGCCGGACATTCTCTGCTTCGACGAGCCGACGAGCGCCCTCGACCCGGAGCTGACGGGCGAGGTGCTGCGCGTGCTGCACTCGCTGGCCGAGCAGCGCACGACGATGCTCGTCGTCACGCATGAGATGGGCTTCGCGCGCGACGTCGCCGACCGCGTGCTCTTTATGGATCAGGGAAAAATCGCCGAGCAGGGCGCGGCAAGGGCGCTCTTTTCCGCGCCGCAGACGGCGCGCCTGCGGGCGTTTTTGGGGAAATCGGGCGCGGGAGAGGCCTCACGGTGAAGGTCGCGTCAAAAGCCTTTTTTCGATCCGCGGCGCTTCTCCGGGACAACTTCAACAGGATCAATATAACGGCAGGCTTTTTGCAAAGCCTGCCGTCTTGCTGCGCCGCAGCGGACTTATTCGATCAGGCCGCTTTCCCGCAGCAGCAGCTCCAGATCCGTGCCCTTGGCCTTTTTCACGACGAGCTTGAGCAGCTCCTTTTCCTTGAACGGGAGGCTGGCCTCGCTGAGCGGCTTCTTGTCAATCGCGTAGTAGCAGGCGCGCAGCAGCTCACGCACGTCATACTTGCTGCCCCAGACCTCCGGCACACCGCGGTCAACGTTCAGCAGCGTATAGACCGATTCCATACCGGTGCGCATGGAATATTCGGTGGTGAAGATTGTGTCGCGCGGAGTCTCGGCGAACTGGCCGATGAAGGCGAAGTTCACGGCGCCGTCGGGCACGACCTTCGGGCGGTCGGATTCCTTGCGCGGCTGGAAGAACGCATTGATATACGGCATGAAGCAGGTGGTCGTGTTGCACGCGTCATGCGCCAGCGCGTCGATGCGGTCGGTCGGAACGCCGATGTGATAGAGCCACTCGCGGCAGACCTCCTCGCCGGTGCAGTCGCGCATGGCCTTTTTCACATAGTTGCCGGGCTTGCCCGTGTTGAGGGAATACAGCCAGACGAGCACCGTGTTCTTATCCTGCGCCTTGAACTGCGGCTGACGGTTGATCGTCCAGGAGAGGTACCAGTTGTCGGTGCTGTCCTTCACGGTCACAATGCCGCCCGTTGTCACCTTGCCCGAGCGCGGGTCGCGCTTGCAGATGCTCATAATGTGCCGGATGATCTCCTCGTCGGAGGTTGCAACGGTCGCGCTCATCCAGTTGGTCGCGTTGACGTCGGAGCAGAACTTGTCCGGATTGCCGAATTCGCCGTGCTCGGCCTGCGCGGCGATCGCCTTCCACATGTCCCAGGACTCGCCGAAGCCGTTCTTTACGCCGGACAGGTCGGGCGCGTGGGTCTGGTCGCCGTAGCAGGAGGTGTCGGTGCAGCAGCCGTTCGTGATGAACACGAGGTCGTCCTCGATCAGGTCGATGGTCTGCTCCCGGCCGTCCTTGACATAGACGATCTGTCTGGCAACCTTTTTGCCGCCCTCGGTCCTGATGACGACGTTTTTCACGTCCATGCCGTATTCGATCCGCACGCCGTGCGCCTCGAGGTATTTCACCAGCGGCAGGATCATGCTCTCATACTGGTTGTATTTGGTGAAGCGCAGGGCGCTGAAGTCGGGCAGGCCGTCGATGTGATGCACATAGCGGCAGAGGTAGCGCTTCATCTCCAGCGCGCTCGACCAGCGCTGGAAGGCGAACATCGTCTGCCAATAGAGCCAGAAATTCGTGCTCCAGAAGGAGTCGGGCAGGACGTCGGAGATCTTCTTATCCTCCAGATCCTTCTCCGGCGTCAGGAAGAGCTTGGACAGCGCCATGGCCGAGTCCTTGTCCAGCTCAAATTTTTTGTCGGTGTGCGCGTCCTCGCCGCGTTTCACGGTCGCGCGGCAGAGGGAATAGTTCGGGTCGTGCTTGTTGAGCCAATAGTATTCGTCGAGCACTGAGACGCCCGGCGTTTCGAGCGACGGCACGTCGCGGAAGGTGTCCCACATGACCTCGAAATGGTTGTCCATCTCGCGGCCGCCGCGCATAAAGAAGCCCTTGGTGACGTCCTTGCGGCCGTCGCAGCTGCCGCCGGCAAGCTCCAGCTTTTCCAGCAGATGGATGTGCTGCCCCTTCATCTGACCGTCGCGGACGAGATAGAAGGCGGCCGTCAGGCCGGCAAGACCGGTGCCGATGATATAGGCCGACTTTTTGTCGACGTCCTTCGGCTTTTCGGGGTGGGCAAACGCTTCATAAGTTCCGGCTGAATAATACATTCTGAAAACCTCCTGTTGTGTTTCTTTCTGGGTTTATTATACCCGGCTGCCCGGAGGTTACAATGGTCAGAAGTCGCGGCGTGCTAAAAATTCCATCACGGGGGCGGAATCTGTTGAAATTTGCATCAAATCGGCCAATTTGATAAAAAATGCGCGACCCGAGCCGGATCGCGCGAAATATTCAAAGGCGAAAACGCGCAAGCGCCGCGGCCATCGAGCCTTTTAAAAGTCTGGCAAGGCGCGCGACGAGCTCCTGCGGCGGCTGAAGCATGTCGTCCTTGATCCAGTCGAGCATGACGCCGATGAAAACATAGGAATAGACCTGCGCGATGAACTGCATGTCCTCGTCGCGGACGAGCAGCCCCTGCGCCTCCCCGTTGAGCACGTCCAGCACGAGCCGGTCGACGAGCGGCTGCAAATACTTTTCCACCTGCTCGCGGTGCACGCAGCGATAGACGTTCAGGATGAAGGGCTTGTTCGCCTGCACGGCCTCGAAGATCTGCAAAAGACCCTGCTGCCACGTTTCGCAGGTCTTTTTTTCCTCGAGCGCGCGCTTGGCGTCCTCCAGACACGACCACTCCACAAGGTCATAGATGTCCTTGAAGTGGTAATAAAAGGTCATGCGGTTGATGCCGCAGTCCTCGGCAATGTCACCCACGGTGATCTTGGTCAGCGGCTTTTGCAGCAGCAGGTTTTTGAGCGACTGCTCCAAGGCGCGTTTGGTGATCTGAGACATGACGGGTCGCTCCTTCGGTCGTAGATATTCCTATCATACCACATCCGACGAGCCGAATTGTGAACAGAAACGGAATTTTCGGCGGCTTGCGCGGGCAAAGGCAGCGCGGTCTATGGCCGCACGCCGCTTTCTCCGTGCTTCGCTGCGGGATGCCATGCCTTTGGTTTCAAGATTGCCACGGCCGTTCTGCGGCCTCGCAATGACACAAATTTGAGACGTTTTTTGGGGGAAACGGACGTTTTCAGTCTTAAGATGCGGCAGTAAGAATGCATCAAGGTATAGCAATCCATAAAAAGGGAGAGCATATTCAGACCGGTTTTTCGGTCTGAATATGCTCTCCATATTTAAGAATCGCTCTGCGTGTTCAGGCGGATTACTTCTTCAGCGCCTCTTCGACTGCAACGGCCACGGCGACGGTCGCGCCGACCATGGGGTTATTACCCATGCCGAGGAAGCCCATCATTTCGACGTGCGCCGGGACGGAGGACGAGCCTGCGAACTGCGCGTCGGAGTGCATACGACCCATGGTGTCGGTCATGCCATAGGAGGCCGGGCCTGCCGCCATGTTGTCCGGGTGCAGGGTACGACCCGTGCCGCCGCCGGAGGCAACGGAGAAATACTTCTTGCCCTGCTCGATGCATTCCTTTTTATAGGTGCCCGCGACGGGGTGCTGGAAGCGGGTGGGGTTGGTGGAGTTGCCGGTGATGGAGACGTCCACGCCCTCGTGGTGCATGATGGCAACGCCCTCGCGGACGTCGTCGGCGCCGTAGCAGCGGACGTCGGCGCGCTCGCCCTCGGAATAGCGGATCTCGCGGACGATCTTCAGCTCGCTGGTGTAGTAGTCGAACTGCGTCTGCACATAGGTGAAGCCGTTGATGCGGGAGATGATCTGGGCGGCGTCCTTGCCGAGGCCGTTGAGGATAACGCGCAGCGGGGTCTTGCGCGCCTTGTTGGCGTTGCGGACGATGCCGATGGCGCCCTCGGCGGCGGCGAAGGACTCGTGGCCGGCCAGGAACGCGAAGCACTTGGACTCCTCGCTCAGCAGCATCGCGCCGAGGTTGCCGTGGCCGAGGCCGACCTTGCGGTCGTCGGCGACGGAGCCGTCGATGCAGAAGGATTGCAGACCCTCGCCGATCTTGCGGGAGGCCTCTGCGGCGGTCTTGACGCCGGACTTCAGCGCGATAGCCGCGCCGACGGTGTATGCCCAGCAGGCGTTCTCAAAGCAGATGGGCTGGATGCCCTTGACGATCTCGTAGGGGTCGAAGCCCTTCGCCTTGCAGAGCTCTCTGCACTCCTCGACGGAGCCGATGCCGTATTGTGCGAGGACGCCGTTGATCTTGTCGATTCTTCTTTCGTAACTTTCAAACAAAGCCATTGTTGTGTCCTCCTCTCTTATTCCTGACGCGGGTCGACATACTTGGCCGCGTTGTCAAACTGGCCGTAGTGACCCTTGGCCTTCTCCATCGCCTCCGCCGGCTCGATGCCCTTCTTGACGAAGTCCATCATCTTGCCGAGGTTGATGAATTCATAGCCGACGATCTCGTCTTCCTTGTTCAGGGCGATGCGGGTGACATAGCCCTCGGCCATTTCCAGATAGCGCGGGCCCTTTTCCTTGGTGGCGAACATCGTGCCGACCTGGGAGCGCAGACCCTTGCCGAGATCCTCCATGGAGGCGCCGACGGACAGGCCGCCCTCGGAGAACGCGGACTGCGTGCGGCCATAGACGATCTGCAGGAACAGCTCGCGCATGGCGGTGTTGATGGCGTCGCAGACGAGGTCGGTATTCAGAGCCTCAAGGATGGTCTTGCCGATGAGAATTTCGGAGGCCATGGCTGCCGAATGGGTCATGCCGGAGCAGCCGATCGTCTCGACCAGCGCCTCTTCGATGACGCCGTTCTTGACGTTCAGGGTCAGCTTGCAGGCGCCCTGCTGCGGCGCGCACCAGCCGACACCGTGCGTGAAGCCGGAAATATCCGAGATTTCCTTCGCCTGCACCCACTTGCCCTCTTCGGGGATGGGAGCCGGGCCGTGGTATGCGCCCTTGGCAACGGGACACATGTGCTGAACTTCAGTTGTGTAAATCATTGCATAAATCCTTTCCATGCGCCGTTTTGGATCGGGCGCAAAATTTCCATATCGAGAAGGACGTCGGGAAGTTCTTAGTCCTGTCGAACACTAGGTGTATTATATCGAATCGTGTCGGAATTGTCAACGCGATTTCACGATTTTTGCCGCAGAGCCGGGCAATCGGGGAAGAATTCCGCCACGAACGGAACGTCCGCAACGGCAAAGCTGCGCCCGTTGAGGTAATCGAGCGATCCGGCGTCGGTCGTGAAGCGGAAGGTCAGGCGGTAGGAATAGAGCGCCTGATATTTTTGGCGGCGGTCGGCCCTGCCGTATTTTCCGTCCCCGAGCAGGGGATGCCCCGCATGGGCGAACTGCGCGCGGATCTGGTGCGTCCGTCCGGTGACGAGCTCGCACTCGACGAGTGACAGCCCGTTGCGGCTCTCCAGCGTGCGGTAGCGCGTTTCGCAGGTCTTCGCGCCCCTTTGCGGCGCGTCGGTCACATAGACGCGGTTCTGGACGGCGTCCTTGAACAGGAAGCCCTTCAGCGCGCCGCTTGCGGGTCTCGGCGTGCCCTCGACCACCGCCAGATAGCGCTTGTCCAGCTCGCGGTCCTTGATCTTCTGGTTCATGACGCGCAGCGCCTCGGCCGTTTTGGCCGCAATGACGATGCCGCCGGTGTTGCGGTCGATGCGGTTGCAGAGCGCCGGGGTGAAGCTGGCCTCCTCACGCGGGCGCCACTCGCGCTTTTGATAAAGGTAGGCCAGAATGTGGTCGATGAGCGTCCGGCCCGGCTCCGCGCCGTCGTGCGGATGCACCGGGATGCCGGGCTGCTTGTCGACCAAAAGCAGATTTTCGTCCTCGTAGACCACCGTCAGGCGCGGCACGGCGACGGTCAGATAGGCGTTGTCCGCCGTGGGCACGTCGAAAAATTCGTCGTTGATATAAAGCTGCAGAACGTCGCCCTCAAGCAGGCGGTCGTCGCGCTGCGCCCGCGCGCCGTTGCGCTTGATGCGCTTCAGGCGGATATATTTCTGCGCCAGAGACGCGGGCAGAAGCGGCACGGCCTTGGCCAAAAAGCGGTCGAGCCGCTGTCCGGCGTCGTTCGGGCCGATGGTAAATTCCTTCATAAAGCTTCTCCGTTTTCGTGCAAACGATACCTGTTTTGCCGTATGGAATTACTATGCGCCAAAATTGCGCGAAAGTCAAGCTAAAAACAGGAAAAAATCAAAAAAAGCATTTGACAAACGGGGGAAAAGCGGATATAATATCATTCGCACGACTATGAAACAGAGGTTTGCTATGCTGTTAAGGTTGTCAAAGCTCATAGAAGCGCCGGACGGCGTGCAGCCCTTCGAGACGTCGCTGGATCTCTCCGAGCTGGATTTCGGCGGGCAGAAGCCCGTTCAGGAGCCGGTTCGGGCGGTCGGCAGCGTCCGGAACACGGCGGGCGTCCTGATCCTGGAGGCGGTGCTCACGACCACGCTCCACGCGATCTGCGACCGCTGCGCCGCGCCCTTTCTGCGGAAGCTCACCCTGCCGGTTCGCGCAGTGCTGACGCGCAGTCTGGAGAACGAGGACGAGGCGGACGAATGGACGTTTCTGCTCGAGGACGACTGCGTCGATCTTGACGAGGTGCTGACCACTGCGTTCGTGCTGCAAATGGATTCCAAGCTGCTGTGCAGACCCGACTGCAGGGGTCTGTGCTTCCGCTGCGGAAAGAATCTGAACGACGGCGATTGCGATTGCCGCCCCGAACCTGATCCCCGTTTGGCTGTCCTCGGGCAGCTTTTGAAGGATAAGAAGTAGAAAATTTCAACTCTGACCGAGGAGGTGTCATTCATGGCTGTCCCTAAGTGTAAGGTTTCCAAGGCAAGACGGGATAAGAGACGTAGCTCCCACTGGAAGCTGTCTGTGCCCGGCGTGGTCGCTTGCCCCAAGTGCGGCGAGCCGCGTCTGCCCCACAGAGCTTGCAAGAAATGCGGTACCTACAATGGCCGCGAGGTTCTTGCCGTTGCCGAGGCAAAGTGATCAAAAAACGCGCTGCGGAGTTTTTAAGAAGCTCTGCGGCGCGTTTTTGCTATGCAAAAGCATAGCAAAAATAAGAAATGTGCCATTTCCTCGCCCCTGCGGGGCAACCGGAAATGATGCACAAAAACTTCATGCACCGGCATTTGCGCATTTTCGTGGTGCGGTGCTCACGCATGAAGTTTTGTGCCCGACGCGGCAAGCTTTGACGGAACGAGTTGTCATCCCGAAGCGAAATATGGCAGGGCGGAACGTTGCAGCAGATCTCCTGTTTTTCTGATAGGGATTTCTTTTTGCTTCGTGCTCCCGTGCTTCGGTGCGGGATGCCATGCCTTCGGGTTAAAGATTGCCGCGTCGCTGCGCTCCTCGCAATGACAGAAGCTGTTGGTTTCAAGCTCGATTTAACACTTTAAATCGTTGAAACAAAATTTAAAAGCAGTAAGAATGGCAAAAAAAGAATGCAGAAAGCGGCAGGTTTTTCGTGGAAAACCTGCCGCTTTTGTGATTATTATGTTTGAATTTGTCCCGAAACGGATTCCGCTGCGCGGCTGCGGATGGGGGATCGGCTTCGGGTTCAGATGTCCAGAATGGCGAAGACGGGCTGGAAGATCGTTTCAAAAATCGTGTGGACGGTGAGCGGATCGTCGGAGTATTCCCCGCTGAGAAGCTTCACGGCGGCGGCCGTTGTGCCGTCGATCAGGTTGTGTACGAGCACGGAGCGGTTGCAGCGGTCGGACAGGTCGAAGCGCCGGTCGATCGCGTCGACGAAGCGGTTAAAGGCGCGGAAATTCTCGGCGCGCCGGGCGCGCACGGCGGCGGTGTAATACTCCGTGTGGTAAAACGTCCAATAAAACCGCGTACGGTCGGAATCGGCGATCAGATAATTCCAGTAGGTGTCCCAGAGCTTCTGACAATAAGCGAGCACAACGGCGGAGACGTCCTCCTCCACATCGGGCGGCATGTCTTCAAACACGCCGGCAATCAGGCGGCCGATCTCTGCGTCGATCTCCAGATAACAGGCCGTGAGCAGGTCTTCCTTGTTCCGGAAGTGTTCATAAACCGTCGGTGCGACGATTCCGGTCTCGGCGAGCAGCTTCGGATAGCTGAAGTTGCTCATGCCGCCGACCGCAATCAGATGCCGCGTTCCTTTGATGATCGCATCGCGCAATGCTTCGGGGGAGCGGACTGATTTCATAGGCAGTTCCTCATTTTCAAATACAAAATTAAACGAAAAAATCCAAAAGTATTTTAACATAAACGATTCGCTTCTGCAAGAAAATTTTTATCGTCTCTGCAAAAATATGCAAAAAAAACGGATAGACCTTCCAAACGGGCGCCCGAGGCCGGGCGAACAAAAGTTTTCGAGGGGAGAAGAACGTCGGAACGACCATGAAGCTTCATTGCGGATCGCCCGCCTTTCAGTCGGGCGAACAAAAGCCGCCGGGGGGAGAGTAGCGTCGGAACGACCATGAAACGGAGATCAGGAGCGCCCGCCTTTCAGTCGGGCGAACAAAAGCTGGCGGGGGAGAGTAGCGTCGGAACGACCATGAAGCTTCATTAAGGATCGCCCGCCTTTCAGTCGGGCGAATAAAAGTTTTCAAGGGGAGAAGAACGTCGGAACGACCATGAAACGGAGATCAGGATCGCCCGCTCTTCGAGCGGGCGATCAAAAATTTACGGGGATTTTACAGAGGTTGGATTTTGAATTTTACACGGGAGATTTAGGATAAGGTCAGAAAGAAAAAAGCCGGGCAATTCAGCCCGGCTGCGAGTAAGAAAGGAGAAACATTATGAAAAAGGCAATCAGTTTGTTTATGGTACTCGGCATTCTGGCCGCGCTGCTCGCTGGCTGCGGCGCAAAATCCGCCAAGGCCGTCTCGACCGACGGCTCGACCTCCATGGAAAAGGTCATCGGCGCGCTGGGCGAGGCCTTCATGCAGCAAAACGACGGCGTGAGCTTCACCTATAACCCGACCGGCTCCGGCTCCGGCATTCAGGCCGTCAGCGAGGGACGCTGCGACATCGGCCTGTCCAGCCGCGCGCTGAAGGACGAGGAAAAGGCCTCCGGCCTGACCGAGACGGTGCTGGCCTACGACGGCATCGCCATGATCGTCAACCCGGAAAACCCCGTCACGGATCTCGACCTTGAGACGATCGCAAAGATCTACACCGGCGAGATCACGAACTGGAAGGACGTCGGCGGCAACGACGGCGAGATCGTCCTGATCGGCCGCGAGGCCGGCAGCGGCACGCGCGACGGCTTCGAGTCTATCACCGATACGAAGGAAAAATGCAAATACCGTCAGGAGCTGACCTCCACCGGCGACGTCATCACGACCGTATCACAGAACCCGAACGCTATCGGCTACGCCTCCCTGGCCGCCCTCAAGGACACCGTCAAGGCGCTGACCGTCGGCGGCGTCGCCCCGAGCGAGCAGACCGTGCTCGACGGCAGCTACGTCATCCAGCGTCCGTTCGTCCTTGTCACCAAGACCGGCACGGCGCTGAGCGAGGAGGCACAGAAATTCTTCGACTACGCCACGTCCAAGGAGGCCGCTCCGCTGATCGCGCAGGCCGGCGCCGTCGCGGCGAACGGCTGACGCAATGAAAAAGCGCGCGTTTGAGAACGCCGTCCACGGGGTCTTCCTCGTGCTCGGGCTCATCACGGTCGGCTGCGTGCTGCTGATCTCGATCTATCTGATCGTCGCGGGCATTCCGGCCATCCGCGAGATCGGCCTGACGAGGTTCCTGTTCGGAAAGACCTGGGCGGCCACGGCCGCCCGGCCGCAGTACGGCATCCTGCCCTTCCTGCTGACGAGCGTCTACGGCACGGCGGGCGCGATCGTACTGGGCGTGCCGGTCGGCTTCCTGACGGCAGTCTATCTGGCAAAGCTCGCGCCCAAGCGCGTCAAAAACGTGATGGAGGCCGCCGTCAGCCTGCTGGCGGGCATCCCGTCGGTCGTCTACGGCCTCGTGGGTATGCTGATCCTCGTGCCCGGCATCCGCAGGCTGTTCGGCCTTGCCGACGGCGCGAGCCTGCTGGCTGCGATGATCGTGCTGGCGATCATGATCCTGCCGTCGATCATCAAGGTGTCCGTCACGGCGCTTGAGGCCGTCCCCGCGGAATACGAGGACGCCTCGCTCGCCCTCGGCGCCACGCCGATCGAGACGTATTTCCGCGTGTCCGTCCCGGCGGCCAAGAGCGGCATCGCCGCCGCCGTCGTGCTGGGCGTCGGCCGCGCCATCGGCGAGGCCATGGCCGTGATGATGGTCTCCGGCAACGTGGCGAATATGCCCGGCCTGTTCCGCAGCGTGCGCTTCCTGACCACGGCCATTGCAAGCGAAATGTCCTATTCCGGCGGATTGCAGCGGCAGGCGCTGTTTTCCATTGCGCTGGTGCTGTTCCTGTTCATCATGCTCATCAACGCAACGCTGAATTTCTTCCTGAAACGCGATAAGGGGCGGTAAGGATGCAGAAAACAAGTCGAAAAAGAAAATGCTACGCAGTCGTGATGCGGGCGCTGATGTACCTGGCCGCCGGGCTGAGCGCGGCGCTGGCGCTCTTCCTCGTGATCTATGTGCTGGCCAAGGGGCTGCCGAACCTCTCGTGGAGGCTGCTGTCCACCGCGCCGAGCTATCTCACGGGCGAGATCGGCATCCTGCCCGACCTGCTCAACACGCTCTACATCGTGATGGCGACGCTCGTGGTCGTTCTGCCGCTCGGCGTGGGCGCGGCAGTCTATCTGACCGAATATGCCACGAACCGCCGCCTCATCGCGGCCATCGAATACGCCGCTGAGACGCTCTCCGGCATCCCGTCGATCATCTACGGCCTTGTCGGGATGCTGTTCTTCTGCCAGTTTCTGGGGATGCAGACCTCGCTGCTGGCCGGCGCGCTGACGCTCGTCATCATGAACCTGCCGACCGTTATGCGCACGACGCAGGAGAGCCTCAAGACCGTGCCGCAGAGCTACCGCGAGGGCGCCTTCGGCCTCGGAGCGGGCAAGTGGCGCACGATCCGCACGCTCGTCCTGCCCGGCTGCGTCGACGGCATCCTGACCGGCTGCATCCTGTCGGTCGGACGCATCCTCGGCGAATCGGCGGCACTGCTGTTCACGGCGGGCTTTGCCCATGCGGTCAACGGCATCCTCGACGGCCTGACGAGCGCCGGCTCGACGCTGACCGTCGCGCTGTACATTTACGCCAAGGAGCAGGGCGAATTCGGCGTGGCCTTCGCAATCGCCGCGCTGCTGATGCTCCTGACCCTGCTCATCAATCTCGCTGCGACTCTCGTCGGCAGCTATTTTAAAAGGAAGAAGCGCTTATGAACGATTTGATCTCGGTGAAAAACCTGAACCTCTGGTACGGCGCGCATCAGGCGCTGCACGACATCAATCTGGACATTCCCGAAAAGAGCATCACGGCGCTCATCGGCCCGTCCGGCTGCGGCAAGTCGACCTTTCTGAAGACGCTCGACCGCATGAACGACCTGATCCCCGGCGTGAAGATCACCGGCGAGGTGCGCTACGACGGGCAGGATATTTACGCCCCGGGCGTCGACGTCAACGAGCTGCGCCGCGCCATCGGCATGGTGTTTCAAAAGCCGAACCCCTTCCCCATGAGCATCTATGACAACGTCGCCTACGGCCCGCGTACCCACGGCGTGCGCAACAAGGCCAAGCTCGACGATCTCGTCGAGCGGTCGCTGCGCGGCGCGGCGATCTGGGACGAGGTCAAGGACCGGCTCAGGAAAAACGCGCTCGGCCTCTCCGGCGGACAGCAGCAGCGCCTGTGCATCGCGCGGGCGCTGGCTGTCGAGCCGAGGGTGCTGCTCATGGACGAGCCGACGAGCGCGCTCGACCCGATCTCCACCTCGAAGATCGAGGAGCTGGCCGCCCAGCTCAAGGAGCGGTATACCATCGTCATCGTCACACACAATATGCAGCAGGCCGTGCGCATCTCCGACCGGACGGCGTTCTTCCTGCTCGGCGAGCTGATCGAATGCGACGGCACGGAGAAACTTTTCTCCGCCCCGTCCGACAAGCGGACGGAGGATTATATCACAGGGAGGTTCGGCTGATGAGAAGTCGATTTGACGAGCAGCTCGCGCTGCTCAACCGGGAGCTGATCGAAATGGGCGCGCTGTGCGAGGAGGCCATCGCCAAGGCCGCCAAGGCGCTCAGCGCCGCCGACCGCCGTCTGGCCGAACAGGTCGCGCCGCTCGACAGCGAGATCGACCGCAAAGAGCGCGACATCGAGTCGCTCTGCCTGAAGCTGCTGCTGCAGCAGCAGCCCGTCGCGCGCGACCTGCGCCTGATCTCCGCCGCGCTGAAAATGATAACCGACATGGAGCGCATCGGCGATCAGGCCGAGGACATTGCCGAGATCGTCGGCTTTTTGGAGGGCCATGCCGAGGGGCGCGACCCGCTGATCGAAAAAATGGCGTCCGCGACCATTAAAATGGTCACGGAAAGTGTTGATGCATTCGTAAAACATGATATAATGTTGGCTGAGAAGGTCATCGGAGACGACGATACCGTCGACCGGTGCTTCGACGACGTGAAGCAGGAGCTGATCCGCAAAATCGCGGAAAATCCGCTCGACGGCGAATATGCCATTGACCTGATGATCGTCGCCAAATATTTTGAACGCATCGGGGATCACGCCGTCAACATCGCACAGTGGGTGATCTTCTCCGTGACCGGCGTTCACCGGGAGGGGTAAAGCATGATCTGGTGTGTCGAGGACGATGCCAGCATTCGCGATATTGAGGTGTACGCCCTGTGCTCGACGGGGCTGGAGGCGCGCGGCTTTGCAGACGGCGCGGCCTTCTGGCAGGCGCTGCAAACGGAGCGCCCGGAGCTGGTCGTTCTGGACGTGATGCTGCCGGGTATCGACGGCATCGAGCTGCTGCGGCGGCTGCGCGCCGATCCGGAGCGGAGCGACCTGCCCGTCGTGATGGCGACGGCCAAGGGCGCGGAATACGACAAAATTCAGGGGCTGGATCTCGGCGCGGATTATTACCTCACCAAGCCCTTCGGCGTGATGGAGTTCGTCTCCTGCGTGCGGGCGGTGCTGCGGCGCTGCAAGCCGAAAACGCCGAAGCAGCTCCTTTCGGCCGGCGACATCACGGTCGATCTTCAGGAGCATCGCGTCAGCGTGAAGGGTGTCGGCGTGACGCTGACGTACAAGGAATTTGAGCTTTTGTGCCTCTTCCTGCGCAATCCGGGCGTCGCCTTCACGCGCGACCGCCTGTTCAGCGAGGTCTGGGGCATGGATTACTGCGTGGAATCGCGCACGGTGGATATGCACATCCGCACCCTGCGCCAGAAGCTCGGCAGCGCGGGCGAGATGATCCGCACCGTGCGCGGCGTGGGCTATCGATTGGAGGCCGGAAATGACAGGTAAAATTTTTCGATCGAGCTTCGCCGTTGCCGCGGCGGTGCTGCTCGTCAGTGCCGTGCTGCTGCTGGCGGTGTTTTATGAATACTACGGCAGCATTCAGGAGCGGCAGCTCACCGATGAGCTGGAGCTGGCGTCCGTCTCGGTCGAGCGCTACGGCAAGGACTATCTCAAGCAGATCAAGACCGACGGCTACCGCCTGACGTGGGTCGCCGCCGACGGCACCGTGCTCTGCGACACGCAGGCCGCCGCCGAGACGATGGAAAACCACGCCGGGCGCGAGGAGGTGCAGGAGGCGCTGAAGACCGGGCGCGGCGAGAGCACGCGCTATTCCAAAACGCTCACGGAAAAAACGAGCTACTACGCCGAGCGGCTGGACGACGGTACGGTGCTGCGCATCTCCGTGCGCTACGCAACGGTCGGCGCCGTGCTGCTTGGAATTTTGCAGCCGATCCTGCTGGTGCTGCTGCTGGCGCTCGTGTTCTCGGCGGTGCTGGCGCATCGGCTCTCGCGCCGCATCGTCGAGCCGCTCAACGAGCTGGATCTGGAAAAGCCGCTGGAAAACGAGACGTATCCCGAGCTTTCGCCCTTGCTCAACCGCATCGAGCATCAGCATCAGGAGATCCGGCATCAGCTCTCCAAATTGCAGCAGCGCACGGACGAATTCATGCAGATCACGGCGAATATGAACGAGGGACTCGTCCTGCTCGACAACGAGGAGACGGTTCTGAGCATCAATCCCGCAGCGCAGCAGGTCTTCGGAACGGACGCGGGCGCGGTCGGCAGGGATTTCGTCAGCGTCGACCGCAGCCACGATCTCAGCATGGCGATCCGCGCGGCCTATGACGGCGGGCACAGCGAGGTGCGCGCCGAGCGCGGCGGCCGGGAATACCAGTTTGACATCAGCCGCATCGAGTCGGCGGGCGAGCCGCTGGGCGCGGTGATCCTGACCTTCGACGTGACGGAGCAGGAGCACGCCGAGCGCAGCCGCCGCGAATTCACGGCGAACGTCTCGCACGAGCTGAAAACGCCCTTGCAGGGCATCATCGGCAGCGCCGAGCTGATCGAAAACGGCATGGTGAAGCCCGAGGATATGCCGCGCTTCGTCGGCCACATCCGGCAGGAGGCGGCGCGGTTGGTCGCGCTGATCGGCGACATCATCCGTCTGTCTCAGCTCGACGAGGACGTCGCCCTGCCCAGTGAGCCGGTCGACCTGCTCGACATCGCGCAGGAGGTGCGCACGAATCTGGCTCCGGCGGCGACGGCCAAGGGCGTCACGCTGCGCGTGGACGGCGGCGGCGCGCGGATGAACGGCGTGCATCGGCTGCTCTATGAGATCGTGTATAATCTGGCGGACAACGCCATCAAGTATAACCGCGAGGGCGGAAGCGTCCGCATCACGGCCGAGACGGAGGGCAGAGACGCCGTGGTTCGCGTGGCCGACGACGGCATCGGCATCGCGCCGGAGCATCAGGAGCATGTGTTCGAGCGGTTCTACCGCGTCGACAAGAGCCGCTCAAAGGCCTCCGGCGGCACGGGGCTGGGGCTGTCCATCGTCAAGCACGCCGTGCAGTATCACCGGGGCAGCATCCGGCTCGAAAGCACCCCCGGCGTCGGCACGACCGTGACGGTGCGGTTCCCGCAGTGAGCAGGGCGCGGCGTGCTGCGCAATGATATACAGCTTCGCTGTGTGATATATGCTTTGCATATGATATACGGCCTTCCGGCCGTGTGATATAGCGCCCCAAGGGGGCGCTGTGGCGGTGTCGCTCCGCGACAAATTCAATATTTTGGTTGAAAAATGGTGGGTTTTTGCGAAAAACCTACCATTTTTCGTGTCATTGCGAGGCCGCAGGGCGGCCGTGGCAATCTTTGAGCCAAAGGCATGGCATCCCGGAACGAAGCACGGTCGAGGCTGCGCAGTGAAATATGCTTTTCGAGCAAGTGAAATATGCTGACGCATGTGAAATGCGGACTTGCGTCCGCGTGAAATGGCGCTTCCGGGGAAGCGCCGTGGCGGTGTCGCTCCGCGACGAATCAAAATTGGGGGGTGTCGGCTCGTGTCTCCGTATCTCGTTCTGGGATTCCGAAACGGGAACTTTAAGATTGCCGCGTCGGGCGCAAAAATGCGCCCTCCTCGCAATGACATGACTGGGAGGTTTTGCGAGGGAAATGTTTGGTTTGCAGAATGAAAAGTTTGAAATTCGTCGCGGAGCGACACCGACATAGCGACTCCCTTGGGGCGCTATATCATGCGGCCGGAAGGCCGTATATCATATGCAAAGCATATATCACACAGCGGAGCTGTATATCATTGCGAAGCCTCTGCCGTGTTTCGTTTTGGAATCCCATGCCTACAACTTTAAGATTGCCACGTCGCTGCGCTCCTCGCAATGACACGAAACTGGTAGGTTTTTGTAGAAAACCTACCAGTTTTATTTCCGAAATATTTGAAATTCGTCGCGGGGCGACACCGATCGTATCCACTCGAAGACCGAATTTTGCCGCGCGGCGTGTATGTGTTTCCTTGACAACGGCCGGTGCATTGGATAAAATAGAAAAAAGCTCCGCGTGCGGCGGAGCAATCAACACGTAAGGAGGACGTTTATGTCGTTTCTCTATTGGCTGGAGGGCATCCGCTGTCCGGCGCTGGATCGGTTTTTCTCCGCAGTCACGTATTTCGGAGACGAGATCCTGTTTATTGTGCTCGCGCTGACGGTTTTTTGGTGCGTGGACAAGCGCGAGGGCTATTATCTGTTCTTCATCGGCTTCGTCGGCACGATCTTCAACCAGTTTCTGAAGCTGGCGTTCCGCATTGCGCGGCCGTGGGTCAAGGACCCGAATTTCACGATCGTCGAGTCGGCGCGCGCCGGGGCGGGCGGCTATTCCTTCCCGTCCGGCCACACGCAGAACGTCGTGGCGACGCTCGGCGGCCTTGCGCGCTGGAACAAAAACACGGCGCTGCGCATCGTCTGCATCGTCGTCGCCGCGCTGACGGCCTTTTCGCGGATGTATCTCGGCGTGCATACGCCGTTGGACGTCGGCGTGTCGCTGGGGCTGGCGCTCGTGCTGCTGTTCACGTTTTATCCGCTCGTGCGCTGGGGCAGCGAACGGCCTGGGCGGATGTACGCCCTGCTGGGCGGCATGACCGTGCTGGCGGTCGGCTTTGTGCTCTATGCGAACCTCTGGCGCTTCCCGGCCGACATCGACGCGGCGAATCTGGCCGAGGGCCGCAAGAACGCGTGGTCGCTGCTCGGCGCGCTGCTCGGATTCTGTCTGTCCTATCCGCTGGACATACATTATGTAAACTTTAAGGCGGACAATGCGCATTGGTGGCAGCAGCTGCTGAAGGTCGTGCTCGGGCTGGCGCTGCTGCTCGGCATCCGCGCGGGGCTGAAGGCACTGTTCGCGGCGGTCGGCTTCACGGCGCTTTGGTCGAACGCCGTGCGCTATTTTGCCATCATCGTCTTTGCGGGGCTGCTCTGGCCGATGTGCTTCACGCGGTTCCTGTCGAAAAAGGAAGCATGAGCGTGGGCTGGGTGATCCTGAGCTGCGTGGGCGCGTTCGCCGCGCTCTGCGCAGCGGCGCTGTATGCCGCGATGCGTCTGGCCTGCGTCGCGCCGCGCGTGACGGAAAAGACCGTTCCGGACGTGATCCGGCGCTCGTCCGTGCGGGAGTATTATGACGAGGTGATGCAGAGCGTCACTGCCGTGCGCGCGCTGCCGTTTGCGCGCGTGTCGGTGACGTCCTTTGACGGTCTGAGGCTCAGCGGCCGCTGGCTCCCGGCGGAAAACGCCGTCGGTACGGCGCTGTTCTTCCACGGCTGGCGCAGCATTGCCGAGCTGGATTTCAGCGCGGCCTCGGGCTTTTACCGCAGCCTCGGGCTGAATTTGCTGCTCGTCGATCAGCGCGCGCAGGGGCAGTCGGAGGGCACGTTCATGACCTTCGGCGTGCGGGAGCACCGCGACGTGCAGCCGTGGCTGGAATGGATCGGCAAACAGTGCCCGGGAAAGCCTGTGCTGCTGGCCGGGCTTTCCATGGGCGCGGCGACCGTTCTGATGGCGGCCGCCGACCCGATGCCCGACACCGTGTGCGGCATTCTCGCCGACTGCGGCTTCACCTCGCCGAAGGCGATCTTCACAAAGGTGCTGCGCGAGCGGCATCTCCCGGCGCGGCTGATCCTGACGCCGGTCAACTGGCTGACACGCGTTTTTGCGGGCTTTGACATGGAGGAGTGCAGCACGCTCGACGCGCTGCGGCGGACGAAGCTGCCGGTGCTGCTGATCCACGGGGAGGCAGACCGGTTCGTGCCCTGCGAGATGTCGCGGGAGAATTTTGCCGCCTGCGCGTCTGCGGATAAGACGCTCTTCACCGTGCCCGGCGCGCCGCACGGCGGGAGCTATCTGGTCGACCGCGCGGGATATGAAAAAACCGTGTGCGCTTTTGTGCGACGGATCATGGGGGTGCAGCAATGAATTACGCTGCGATTAAGACTTATGACATTGCAAATGGGCCGGGTGTGCGCACGGTGCTGTTCGTCTCGGGCTGCACGCGACACTGCAAGGACTGCTTTCAGCCGCAGACCTGGGACTTTGACTACGGCGAGCCGTTCACGCAGGAGGTCGCCGGGCAGGTGCTGCAAACGCTTGCGCCGCCGCAGATCGCCGGGCTGACGCTGCTGGGCGGCGAGCCGTTCGAGCCGCGCAACCGTCCGGCGGTGCGGGATTTTCTGCGGCAGGTGCGCGCGGCCTATCCGCAGAAGAGCATCTGGGCGTTCACGGGATTTTTATATGACGAGCTGGCGGGCGACCCGGTCGCGCGGGAGATCTTTTCCATGCTGGACGTGCTGGTCGACGGGCCGTTCGTCGCGGCGCAGAAAAACCTGACCCTGCGCTTCCGTGGGTCGGAAAATCAGCGCCTGATCGATATGAAGCAAACATTGCAGGCCGGGCACGTCGTGATCTGGGACGACGGCGCCCGCCGGGGAGGAAAATAAGATGCACAGACAACCGGTTTTCATCAAGCGCGTCCGGCCGAACGCAAGGCTGCCCGTTTACGGGACGGAATTCTCCGCCGGGGCGGATCTCTGCGCCTGCCTCGACGCGCCCGTCACGCTCGCGCCGAACGAGACGCGCCTGATCCCGATCGGCATTGCCGCGGAGCTGCCCGAGGGCTATGTCGGGCTGGTCTTTGCGCGCAGCGGGCTGGCCACCAAGCGCGGGCTTGCCCCGGCAAACAAGGTCGGCGTGATCGACTCGGACTATCGCGGCGAATTTTTCGTGCCGCTGCACAATCAGAGCGGCGAGCCGCAGACGCTCGAGCATGGCGAACGGATCGCGCAGATGATCCTGATGCCCTATCTGGCGGCGGAATTTCTCGAGACGGAGACGCTCTCGGACACCGCGCGCGGTACGGGCGGCTTCGGCTCGACCGGGACGAAATAGGGGATCCCAGGGAACCTCTGATTCAATCGGCAGCGGCGCTCGGCGGGTCTTTTGTCCCAGCTTATCGGTTTGAAAATCTTGAAATACACAAAGTATTCCTGCGTTTTCCAAACCTCAATCTGGAACAAAATCCCTCGCTGACCGCTCTTGCAATGGAATCAGAGCTTCCCAAGAAGGGCAAAAGCCCTCTGAAAAACCGAGAGGAGAATGAGACCATGTGGACGAGAGCGCGCTTGAAGGAAAGCGCAAAGGATGCGTTCTATCGCAACTATTGGAAAAGTGTTTTGGTCGGATTGCTGATGCTGCTGTTTGGAGGCGGTACCTATCTGAACGTCGGGCTCAGGATCGATTGGGACGAGATCAACCTGTTCGGCTATAACGTTGCCGCTGCAACGATCCTCTATATGCTGCTCCATGTGCTGCTGATCGGCAGTCTGATCTCGCTGGCTTATACCGCCTTTCTGCGCTACCCGCTGACGGTCGGCTTCAGCCGCTTTTTCTTCCGCAACTCCGAGCAGCCTGCCTCGTTCGGCGAGATCGGCTATTCCTTCGACGGCGGCCGCTATATGAAGACCGTGGGCGCGATGATGCTCCGGGCGTTGTTCGTCTGGCTGTTCTCGCTCCTGTTTGTGATCCCCGGCATCATTAAGATGTACGATTATTATTTAGTTGGGTACATTCTCGCCGACGACCCCACGATGAGCCCCATGGACGCCCTGCGTAAGAGCAAGGAGATGATGCGTGGCTACCGCTGGGACACCTTCGTGCTGAATCTGTCCTTCCTGCCGTGGTATCTGCTCGGCGGACTGACGTGCGGCGTTCTGAATGTCTTCTACATCACGCCCTATGTTGCGCAGACCAATGCGGAGCTTTACCGCGCGCTCAAGGGCAGACGCTATACCTGCGAAATGCTCTGATCTTAAACGAAAAGCCCCTGCTTCCGTTCGGAAGCGGGGGCTTTTCGATGCGATCAGACGTCCCTGACAAAGCAGCCGTTCTGCTCGGTGAAGCCCATGGAGCGCAGGTAGCGCACATGTGCCTCACATTCGCTGTTTGTGGTCGCGACGAGATGGTGGAAGCCCATCTGCGCGAGCTTGGGGTAGAGGAAGCGGCCGAGGCGGCAGTCGCGGTATTCGGCGGTGGCGTAATCCAGATCGATGCGGAGCGTGCCGCCGCCCAGATCTTTGCCGAGGAGCAGCCCGGCGGCGGTCATGTTGCAGTAGGTCAGAATGGCCAGATCGGCGTCTTTATGATCCGCATTGTAGCCGCCGAAGCATTTTTGAATGTCACGGCCGTTGAAGAGCAGAAAATCCTGCAAAAAATCGTTGCGGATGTCGATGGTGTGCGCGGTGAAGAGATCCTTCTGGCGCTTCATCCGCACGAGGTAGTAAATGTTGGCGCAGACGACGCCGAAATTCAGAACGCCCGTCGGGATCGAGCCGATCATGAAGCCGTAGAGCGAGAACAGCGCCGAGCCGACGGTACTCGTGATGCGCAGCTTCACGACCGAGGTCATGACGAAGGACAAAAAGACGATGACGGACGCGGTATAGCCAATGTAGTTCCAGATATCAATGCCGCCGAAGCGCTCGGCGAGGATTGCAAGAGGCATGGGACGGTTCTCCTTTGTGTTCGGTTTTTACGGGATCAGTCCGTAAACACCACGGGCAGCTCGTTGCGGTGCAGCGGGTTGAGCTGCATCACCACGGGGTCGCCGGGCGCGCAGGGCAGGTCGGTCACGTCGGCCGCGCAGTGCAGCATTCCGATCGCGCCGACGATGGGGCAGGGGACGCCGTTGATCTCGACCGTGAGGCGGCGCGGACGCAGCATGTCCTTCAGACCGGAGAGGGCGGCGCGCAGGCCGTCGCAACGGCGGGAACGGTCTGGTTGACAGCTCACGTTGAAGCCATGAAACCAGCCGACGGGGAGAATGGCAAGCGTCGTCTGACGCTTGGCCGTCCAAAGAGCGCTGTAGCCGGTGGAATGTCCGGTCGGGACGGTGTGCAGCGCGTCGACGCGCGTCTGCACATAGCCGACCGGCTGAAGCTCCGTCGGGAAGGGCATCCGTCCGAGCAGCGCCGAGCCGAGGCGGACGCCGTCGAGCTTCATGCGGCCGAAGCGCAGGAAGGCGGCGGAGTTGCAGCAGTGCACCGTCCCGACGTCCTTCCCGGCTGCGCGCAGCCGCGCGACCGCCGCACAGAAGGCGTCGAATTCGCGGTTCGTGAGCGCTGCGTCGCCGAAGGCACAGTTAAAATGTGTATAAATTCCGCAAATATGAAGAGCATCGCGCGCGAACAGCGGCAGGATCGCCTCTGTCTCGTCCGGGAAGAAGCCATAGCGCCCCATGCCCGTGTCGATCTTGAGATGCACGCGCGCCGGATGACCGCACGCCCGCGCGGCCGCCTCTGCGGCGTCTGCGGCGGCAGAACTGCCGACCGTCAGAAGCACACCGTGCTCGAGCAGCGCGCGCAGCTCGTCCGGATCGACCGTTTCGCGCAGCATCAGAATTTCGCGCGCCGCGCCCGGAAGCGCCGCGAGCTTTGCCGCGTCGGCCGGCTCGGTCACGCAGAAGCGCGTGATCCCCTCGGCCAGTAAAAACTCTGCCAGCGCCTGCGTCCCGAGGCCGTAGCCGTTGCCCTTGACCACGGCCCAGATCGGCGTTCCGTCCGCGCGCTGCCGCAGAACCTGCAAATTGTGCCGCAGTCGGCTGCGGCTGACCATGTAGCCCGTCATGCCGCGCGCCTCACTTGCCGCGATTCTTCAGCATGTAGAGCTTCGCCGCGAGGGTCTTATAGGCCAGACTGCCCTTCTCGGCGATGAGATAGGCCAGCTTGCTCTGCACATAGTCGAACTCGCCGACGAACTCGGTGAACTCGCCGCCGAAGCCCTGCTTGAAGCGGAAGAGACCGTAGTGCGGGTTGTCCTCGGAGACGTCGCCGGAGACGCCGCGGAAGTCGTAGACGCGGCTGTTCGTCTCGATCGCCCACTGGATCATGCGCCATTGCAGCAGATAGTTCGGCATCAGGTTGCGGTGCTCGTTGGAGCTTGCGCCGTAGAGATACCAGACCTTGTCGCCGTAATGTACGGCCAGCGTCCCGGCGATCGGCTTGCCCTCGTAAAAGGCCATATACAGACGCGCGTGCTCGCCGAGGTTATCCAGCATAGCCGAGAAATATTCGGGCGGGCGCGTGGCGAAATTGTCGCGGACGCCGGTCTCGACCATGATGCGCGCAAAATCGGGCACCATTTCCTTGCCGCAGATGCGCACCTCGACGCCCTTGCGCGTGGCAAGGCGGATGTTATAACGCCATTTCTGATGGAAGGATGCCAGCATGGCCTCCTCGTCGCGGCCGTTCAGATAGAGCCGGAAGACGTAGCGCGGCTGGATGGCCTCGAAATTCTTGCCGGTGTTGCGGCAGACAAAGCCCTCCTGCTCGAGCATCGAGACGAACTCCGTGTCGGAGGAGGGGACGTCCGGGTCGATCTTGATGACATAGGCGCGCTCTGCCTGCGCGATGCGCTTGGCGGCCTCCATCAGCTCGTGAAAGGTCTTGCGGTCGTCAAGGTCGCAGACCGGGCCGCGGCAGGCATAGAGCATGTTGCGCCGGACAATCGGCATCCTGCGGATCAAAAACGCGATGCTGCCGCAGATTGCGCCCTGCCCGTCGCGGCAGATCACGGCCTTCCAGCGCCACGCGGGCTTTTGCTTTGCCCAGAGGCTGCTCTGCGAGAAGTGCCCCTTCGGGTGGCTCTGCACAAAGGCCTCATAAGCCTCGAGATTGGTGTGGTTTACGAATTCTGTCATGTCGTTTCTTCTTCCTCATTGGATTCTTCAGAATTGGGCTGCCCGGCAACGGGCTGCGGCTCGGCGGGCGCGCTCACGTCCGGGAAGAGCAGCATCACGGCGTTCGTCAGCAGGATCAGCAGCAGGGAGACCGTGACAAGGGGCGTGGCCGCCTCACCGCCGTTCAGCGCGTCGGCAAGGCTGAAGCCGTTGAACACAATGCCGCAGAGCGCCCAGAACAGCGTGATGCGGCGGCGTCCCTTGTCGAAGCAGAAGCCGCCGAGCTGCAAAAATGTCAGCATCGTGCAGATCGCCGCCAGCAGCTGATAGCAATAATCGTGGATCGAGGGGTCGGTGTTCCAGGCCTGAAAGCAGGAGACCAGCCGCACGATGGGATAGAGACAGGCAAGCATATAGAGCGCCGGAGAGGGCTTTTTCTGCGAGAGGCAGAAGAACCCGGCCACGGCGAAGCAGACGCCGCTCAGAATGCCCAGCGGCGCGACGAGCGCCGAGAGCGTGTTTGCCAGCGCGGGCGACTGCGTGAAGGCCTCGACAGGCTCCGCGCGCTGCTGCAAAAGCATGACGTTCCCGACGGCCAGCAGCACCGCCGCGATCATCAGCGGGAGCTGAAGAGCCGGACTGCTGCGGAAAAAGCTGCGCCAGCAGCGGCGCTTTTCCAGCGGGAAGAGCAGCGCGGCGGCTGCTAAGGCAAAGACGGCCGCGACGATTGTCAGAACGATGTGCAGACGGCTGCCGACTGCGAGGCTGCCGTCGGCCAGAAGCTCCGTCGCGAGCTGCGCGCGGCGCACGAAAAATCCGCCGACTGCGGCGGCCAGAGACAGCGCCAGAAGCACGGCAGACGGGATCGAGGATTTTCTCATGTCGATCACTCCAAAAATACAGAATGAAATTAAGGTGCAGCAGCCATTATATCATAGTATCCGGCAAAATAACAGAGGGGAGCGGCGGTTTTTTCAAAAAAATTGAAAAGATTTTTTTCGGAAATGCTGAAAACGGCGAGAAAAGCCGCAAAAAATGCTTGCATTTCCGGAATTTGAATGCTATAATATAGACAATCTGAAAGTAGTACTACTAAAGAGACGGGTTCCCCCGTCTCTTTCTTCTTGAACAAACGGCTTCGCCCGAGGCCGCAGAAGGAGGAAGCAATTTGAAGATCACGGAACAGGTTTGGCAGTTTGCCGAGCCGCTGGTGAAGGAGCAGGGCTGCGAGCTTTGGGACGTCGAATACGTCCGCGAGGGCGGCGAATGGTTCCTGCGCCTGTACATCGACAAGGACGGCGGCGTGGACATCGACGACTGCGAGGCGGTCTCGCGCGCGGTCGACCCGGTGCTCGACGAAAAGGATCCCATCCCGGAGAGCTACCGCTTTGAGGTCTGCTCGGCGGGGCTGGAGCGCCCGCTCAAGCGGCCGTCCGATTTTGAGCGCTATATGGGCGCGGCGGTGCTGGTGAAGCTCTATAAGCCGCGCGACGGGCGCAAGGAATTCTCCGGCACGCTGACCGGCTATGCAGACGGCAAGGTGACCGTCACGGTCGACGGCAGAGAGCTGACATTTGAAAAATCCGAGGTCGCGCTCGTGCGGCTTCGCGTAGAGTTTTAGGAGGACAACATGAACACAGAGATTTTTGCGGCGCTGCGCCAGCTCGAAAAGGAGCGCGGCATTCCCGTGGATTATATGGTCGAGCGCATCACGCAGGCGCTCGTCGCCGCCTATAAAAAGGACAAGGACGGCTACACCGACAATGTTTTCGTCGAGCTGAACGAGGATCACCTGACCATGTTTGCGCAGAAGGAGGTCGTCGACGACGTCATCAGCCCCGCGACGGAGATTACGCTCGACGCCGCGCGCAGGATCGACAGCAAGGCGCAGCTCGGCGATCTGGTCAACGTTGAGATCCAGACCAAGGCCTTCGGCCGCATCGCGGCGCAGACGGCCAAGCAGGTCATCATTCAGGGCATCCGCGAGGCCGAGCGCGGCATGGTGTTCGACAGCTTCTCCTCCAAGGAGCACGAGATCCTCACCGGTACGGTGCTGCGCATCGACAATTCCGGCGACATGACCGTCCGCATCGGGCAGGGCAGCGACCGCACCGACGCGCTGCTGGCCGTCGGCGAGCAGGTTCGCACGGAGCACTTCACCGAGGGCGACCTGATCCGCGTCTATGTCGTGGAGGTGCGCCGCAGCAGCCGCGGCCCGCAGGTGCTCGTCTCGCGCACGCATCCGGCGCTGGTCAAGCGTCTGTTCGAGCGCGAGGTGCCCGAGATCGAATCCGGCGCGGTTGAGATCCGCTCCATTTCGCGTGAGCCCGGCTCACGCACGAAGCTGGCCGTCTGTGCCACCGAGCCGAACATTGACCCGGTCGGCGCGTGTGTCGGCCCGCGCGGCGCGCGTGTCAACGCCATCGTCGAGGAGCTGCAGGGCGAAAAGATCGACATCGTCGTCTGGTCGGACGACATTGCCCGGTTCGTCGCCTCCGCGCTGTCCCCGGCGGACGTGATCTCCGTCACGCCGCTGCCCGGCCAGAAGGCCTGCCGCGTGATCGTTCCGGACGATCAGCTCTCGCTTGCCATCGGTAAGGAAGGGCAGAACGCCCGCCTCGCGGCGCGTCTGACCGGCTGCAAGATCGACATCAAGCCTGCCTCTCAGGCCGAGAGCGCCGGGGAAGCGGAGCAGCCGGCCGAGGAGGAGACCTGCTCCGAGACGGTCGAGGAAGCCCCGGAGGCTTGAACATAACAGCTTGAGCTCATCGCGCTCATAGGAAACGGAGGAATCGTCGTGACAAAAAAGATCCCTGTGCGCCAGTGCCTCGGCTGCCGGGAGCATAAGCCGAAAAAAGAGCTCCTGCGCGTCGTGCGCAGCCCGGAAGGAGCGGTCGCGCTCGATCTGCGCGGCAAGGCCAACGGCCGCGGCGCGTATATCTGCCGCAGCGCCGACTGCCTGAAGCGGGCGGTGAAATCCAACGCGCTTGCGCGCGCATTGGAGACCGAGATTCCACCGGAGGTTCTGGAGAGCCTGCTGAAGGAAATGGAGGAAGCCGATGGAACGGAATAAGAGCCTTGGCCTGCTGGCCATTTCCCGCAAGGGGCGCAATCTGGTCTGCGGAGAGGAGCCGGTCGGCTCAGCCGCACGGGCGAACCGCGCGCGTCTGGTGCTGCTGGCCTCCGATGCCGGTGGGCACACCGTGCGGCGCGCGCAGAGCTTCGTCGCCGGGACGGCGCAGCCCATTCTGACCCTGCCCTACGGCAAGGACGAGCTGGGCGAGGCGCTGGGCGTCAGCTCCTGCGCAATCGCGGCCATCGTGGACGTCCGTCTGGCGCAGGCCTTCGTCAAAACGCTCGGTGAGCCGGAAAAATATGCGTCGCTTCTGCAGGAGCTGGACGTCCGCGTCCAACGCGTTGAAAAACGCCGTGCGGAGGAAAAGGCGCATCGCAATAACGTTCGACATGGCAGAAAGTAAGAGGAGGTGGCTTTATGAGTTTTGTGAAATATCGAGTGAAAGAGGTCGCCGCGGATTTCGGTATGGCGCCGAAGGACATCGCGGAGATCGTTGGAATTTATTTTGAAAAGCCGAAAAGCAATTCGCAGGTGCTGACCGACGAGCAGCTCAATGCGGTTTTTGACCACATTACGCAGCATCACCAGATCGGTTCGATCGCGGAGGTCTTTGCCGTCGCGCCCGCGCCCAAGAAGGCCGAGCCGAAGCCTGCGGAAAAGGCCGAGAAGGCGCCCGCCCCGGCGGCGGAAAAGCCTGCGAAGCCCGAGAAGCCGAAGGAGCCGGAGCGCAAGCGCGAGCGCCGCGTGGTCGACACGAAGGCCGTGACGGTCAACGCCGACCGCTTTGACGACCGTGTGGACAGCCTGGTCTCCGAGCGTGTGCAGAACTATTCCGGCGGCAAGCAGAAGATCGGCAGCAAGAACCGCAAGAAGGACAACAAGCGCGGTCAGACCGGCAACAAGCGCCGCAACGAGGAACAGGAGAAGATGCGCCGCCTCCAGCTTGAGATCATCAAGAAAACGCCGCTGACGGTCAAGATCCCGGATGAGATCACGGTCGGCGAGCTTGCCTCGCGCATGAAGAAGACCGCAACCGAGCTGATCAAGGTGCTCATCAAGAACGGCGTGATGGCCAGCATCAACCAGACCATCGACTTTGATACCGCCGAGTTCGTTGCCACCGAGCTGGGCTGCAAGGTCGAAAAGGAGGTCGTCGTGACGATCGAGGATCGTCTGATCGACGATCACGAGGACTCCGCCGACGAGCTTCAGCCGCGCAGCCCGGTCGTGGTCGTGATGGGTCACGTTGACCACGGCAAGACGAGCCTGCTCGACGCCGTCAGAAAGACGAACGTCGTCTCCGGCGAGGCAGGCGGCATCACGCAGCACATCGGCGCTTACACCGTTGAGATCAACGGCAGCCCGATCACCTTCCTGGATACGCCGGGACACGCCGCGTTCACCTCGATGCGCGCGCGCGGCGCAATGTGCACGGATATTGCGATTCTGGTCGTCGCCGCCGACGACGGCATCATGCCGCAGACCGTCGAGGCGATCAACCACGCCAAGGCCGCGAACATTCCGATCATCGTCGCGGTCAATAAAATGGATAAGCCGGGCGCAAATCCCGACCGCGTCCTGACGCAGCTCACCGAGCATGACCTTGTCCCGGCCGAATGGGGCGGCGACACCGAGGTCGTGCGGATCTCCGCCAAGACCGGCGCGGGCATCGACGAGCTGCTCGAAACGGTCATCATGACGGCGGAGCTGGCCGAGCTGAAGGCCAATCCGAACCGCGCCGGCAAGGGCATTGTCATCGAGGCACGGCTGGACAAGAACCGCGGCCCGATCGCGACCCTGCTGGTTCAGAACGGCACGCTGCATAAGGGCGACCTCATCATCGCCGGTACGTCTGTCGGCCGCGTCCGCGTTATGACGGACGACAAGGGCCGTGCGATCACGAGTGCCGGCCCGTCCGTCCCGGTGGAGATCACGGGTCTTGCCGAGACGCCCGCCCCCGGCGACGAGTTCAACGCCGTCAGCGACGAGCGCATGGCGCGTCAGCTCGTCGAGCAGCGCAAGCAGGCCGAGAAGGACGCTGCTGCGAAGCTCACAAGCAAGGTCACGCTCGACAACCTCTTTGCCAAGATGCAGGAGGGCGAGATGAAGGAGCTGAACCTGATCGTCAAGGCCGACGTGCAGGGCTCTGCCGAGGCCGTCAAGGCCAGCCTGGAGAAGCTCTCGAACGACGAGGTGCGCGTCCGCGTGATCCACGCCGGTGTCGGCGCGATCAACGAATCCGACATTCTGCTTGCCTCCACGTCCAACGCGATTGTCGTCGGCTTCAACGTCCGTCCGGACGCCGCAGCCGCCGCCTCTGCGCAGCGCTCGAATGTTGATTTGCGGATGTACCGCGTGATCTATGACGCCATCGACGAGATCGAGGCGGCCATGAAGGGTATGCTTGCGCCGAAGTTCCGCGAGGCCGTGATCGGCCACGCCGAGGTGCGCCAGACCTATAAGGTCTCGGCAATCGGCACGATCGCCGGCTGCTATGTCAAGGACGGCAAGATCACCCGCGACGGTCAGGTGCGTGTCCTGCGCGACAACATCGTCATCTACGAGGGCAACATCGGCTCGCTGCAGCGCTTCAAGGACTCCGTCAAGGAGGTCGCACAGAATTACGAATGCGGCATGTCCATCGAGAAGTTCAACGACATCAAAGAGGGCGACATCTTTGAATGCTTCGTCATGGAGGAGATTCCCCGCTGATTTTCCGGCAGGACGCGGCAAATGTCGCGTCCTGCCTGCTTTTATGACAGAAGGACGCCCGGCTGAGGCCGGACGTCCGTCCACGGTTTATCGAAATAGGAGGAAACATTATGGCATCCAACCGAATCGGCCGGATCAACGAAGAGATCCAGCGCGAGCTTGCGGAGCTTCTGCGTGAGCTGAAGGATCCGCGCGTGCACAAGACGATGCTGTCGATCACGCATGTGGAGACGACCCCGGATCTGCGCTATGCAAAGGTCTATGTGTCGCTGCTCGACAAGGAATATACCAAAGAGACGCTGGCCGGGCTGAAGTCCTCGGCGGGCTATCTGCGCCGCGAGCTGGGGCGCACGCTTCAGCTGCGCTATACGCCGGAGCTGCAATGGCAGACCGACGATTCCATCGTGCAGGGCGCGCACATTCTTGACATCCTGTCCAAGCTGGACATCCCGGAGGACGAGCATGAAGACGCTGAGCATTCCTGAGGTCGCGGCGTTTCTGCTGCAAGGGGATCGGTATGTGATCCTGACGCACCGCCGCCCCGACGGCGATACGATCGGCTGCGCGGCAGCGCTGTGCGGCGGTCTGCGCCAGCTCGGCAAGCAGGCGGCGATTCTGGAAAATCCGCAGTTTACCGACAAATTTCGTCCCTATCTGGACGGCCTGACCGTCGCGGAGCTGCCCGAGAACGCCTGCCTCATCGCGGTGGACATCGCCTCGAGCCAGCTCCTGCCGTATAACGCCGTGAATGACGCCGACCGCATCGAGATGCTGATCGACCACCACGGCCGCAACAACGGTTACGCCAAGCGCGGCTTTGTTGACCCCGAGACCGCCGCCTGCGGCGAGCTGATCCTCAAGCTCCTGCTGGAGCTGAAGGTCACGGTCACGCCGCGTATTGCCGAGGCGCTCTATGTCGCGATTTCGACGGACACCGGATGCTTCCGCTACAGCAACACGACCGCCGACACCCTGCGCGCGGCGGCCTATTGCCGCGACTGCGGCGCGGATACCTTTGCGGTCAATCAGGTCATGTTCCTGACGCGGCGCATGGCGCGTCTGCGCCTGGATGCTTATCTGACCGAGACGACGCAGCTTTATGCCGACGGCCTCGTCGCGATCAGCGCCATTCCGAATGACGTCCGGGAGCGCTTGCAGCTCACCGAGGACGATATCGACGATATTTCCGGCTTCGGCCGCGAGATCGAGGGCGTCGGCATTGCCGCGATGCTCAAGCAGGAGGGTGACATCGGCAAGATCTCCGTGCGCACCTCACCGGACTATGACGCCTCGGCGATCTGCGCCCTGCTCGGCGGCGGCGGCCACCGCGCGGCGGCCGGAGCGACCGTTCCGGGCGGCATTGAGGGCGCGCGCAGGGCGGTTATGGACGCCATTGCCCGGATCGGAGTTGCGCTCTGATGGCAAGCGGCATCCTGATCGTCGACAAGCCCGCGGGTTGGACGTCGCAGGACGTGGTCAGCAAGCTGCGCGGCGTCTTTCATGAGCGCCGCGTCGGCCACGGCGGCACGCTCGATCCGATGGCGACCGGCGTTCTGCCGGTTTTCCTCGGTCGCGCGACCCGTGCGGTCGAATTTTTTGAGCACGCGGAAAAAACCTACCGTGCGACCCTGCGCCTCGGCATGACCACCGACACGCAGGACACGACCGGAACGGTGCTGAAAACCGCGCCCGTCACGGCCGGCCGCGCGGAGCTGGAGGCTGTTATTCAGCGCTTCACGGGAGAGCTTGAGCAGCTCCCGCCGATGTATTCGGCGATCAAGATCAACGGGAAAAAGCTCTATGAGATCGCCCGGAAGGGCGGAGAGGTGGAGCGAAAGCCACGAAAAATCACCGTTTTTGAACTGAGCTTGGAACGATTCGACGGCGATACCGCCGAGCTGCTCGTCCATTGCTCCAAGGGCACCTATGTCCGCACGCTCTGCCACGATATCGGCGCGGCGCTCGGCTGCGGCGGCTGCATGGCCGCGCTGCGGCGCGTGCAGGCCGGAGCGTTCTCGCTGGAGCAGGCGGTCACGCTCGAGCAGATTCTCTCCGCGCCCGATCCGGCCGCGCTGCTGCTCCCGACGGACACGCTGTTTGCGGCGCTTCCGTCAAAAACGCTCAACGCCGCGCAGGCGCGCAAATGCCGCAACGGCGCGGATTTTCGGGCCGAATGGCCGGACGGGCGCTGCCGCCTGTACGGCGCAGACGGCGAATTTTTGGCGCTGGCGTCGTGCGAACAGGGCGTCGTGCGGACGGTCAAGAGCTTTTTCACCGTATGACCGGCTTCAGGAAAGGAAGATCAAGATGAAACGCGTGATCGCGCTTGGCTTTTTTGACGGTGTCCACCTCGGCCACGGGGCGCTGCTGCGCCGCACGCGCGAGCTGGCTGACCGCCTCGGCTGCCCGGCCGCTGCGCTGACGCTGGACACACACCCGGACAACCTGCTGCGCGGGACGCCGACGCGCCTGCTCAACACGCCCGTTGAGCGACGGGAGCTGATGCAGACGCTCTATGGCATCGATGAGGTGCTTGCACTGCACTTTGACGCGGCAACGATGCGCCAGCCGTGGCAGGAATTTGTTGAACGGACGCTGATCGGGGCATATTCCGCCGTCCATCTCGTCTGCGGGGCGGATTACCGCTGCGGAAGCGGCGGCGCGGGAACGGCGGAGCTGCTGCAAGCGTTTTGCGCCGCGCGCGGCGTCGGCTGCGACGTGATCCCACAGCTCTCTATGGACGGAGCGGTCGTCTCGTCTTCGCGCATTCGCGGCCTGATCGCCTCCGGGGAAATGGCTGAGGCGGTGCGTCTGCTGGGGCATCCGCATTTGCTCAGCGGTACCGTTGTCACCGGCCATCAGCTTGGCCGCACGATCGGCATTCCGACCGCAAACCTCGATGTTTCGCCGCAGATCCTGCTCCCGATGGACGGCGTTTATGCCGCCGAGACGGAGGTCGACGGCAGACGCTATCCGGCAGTCACGAACATCGGGATGCGTCCGACCGTCCACGGCGACTGCCGCACGGTCGAGCCGTGGCTGCTCGATTTCAGCGGCGACCTCTATGGGCGACGTCTGACCCTGCGTCTGCTGACCTTTTTGCGCGGAGAGCGGCGTTTTCCGTCACTCGAGGCGCTTCAGGCCGAGATCCGGCGCAACGCCGAGCAGACCCGCGCGCTGCTGAGCGACGCAAAACGATAATAGCTGCGCAATGTCAATCGCTGCGGGAAAGCAAGGGAAGCTCTGATTCAATTGCAAGCACAGCGGCTCGTGCCGGAGGGGAGTGCCTCCGGCACGATTTTTATGCAGCACGAGCCATGAGCCGGCTTCATACTGATTCTTGATTCAATATTATAATCAAGAATCAGTATTAGATAATCAGCAGAGCCATCTTTATGGTAGCGTTTCCAAAAAGAATATGGTATACTCAAGGAGAGCGGTCAGAATTGATCGTCTCCGACTGAGCGGTGAAGTTCTTTTCTCGACCTAAGCGGGTTCAAAAGAGGGAATCTACCCGAAATTCTCTGTGCATGAAGGAAGGTATCCGATTGTTCCGTTCTCTCTTGCCGACGAAATTTGACCTTCTGTGGCTCAACAAATCGATGTGGAGGATCTCACAATGAAAAAAACAAAAAAGAGAGCGTTGCTCGTGATTGCGGTGGTTCTTGTGTTGGCGCTCCTGCTGACTCCGATCCCTCTTGGACTGAAAGACGGCGGGAGCGTTCGATTCAAGGCCTTGGTTTATGAGGTCACAAAAATTCATCAGCTTCCCTCGGAGATCGATGCTGACTACGAGTATATTGAGGGCATTGAGGTCAAAATCCTCGGCGTAACCGTCTATAGAAAAACGAACCATTAAGCGCTTTTGGCAGGGAAGGAGAGCGTCCATTCTTTCAAAACGCGTGTTGTTTCTTGCACCGACGTATGCTGCCAAGGAGCCATTTGCGCGCCTCGATCCGAAATGCGAGGAAGCAATAGACGATCGTTCAAGCAGGGTCGTTTCTGTGTAGCTCGAGGCTTCGCCGCGTAAAGAATCGGAAACCTCGAAGAAAATGCATGAAAAACCGCAACGTAAACGTTTGCTGCGAGAATGTAAACCGTGGTTGGCTGCGCCGAGCAGGGGATTTTGTTCGGGATGACAAATCGCATCGTTAAGGAACCTCTGAATAAATCGGCTGCGGCGCTCAGCGGGTCTTTTGCCCCAGCTTATCGGTTTGAAAATCTTGAAATACACAAAGTATGCCTGCGATTTCCAAACCTCAATCTGGAACAAAATTCCTCGCTGACCGCTCTTGCAATTGAATCAGAGGTTCCTAAAGTAAAATCCCGCCGAAAGGAGCGCGCCCATGATCGCCGTATGGATCCTCCTGGGGATCGCCGCACTGCTTGCGCTGGCGCTGCTCCTGCCGCTGCGCACCAAGCTGCATTTCGACGCCGAGACCGGCCTGCACTACCGCGTGTATTACGCCTTTGTGCCGCTCTACGACAGCGACAGGCTCGCGCCGAAGCCCCGAAAGCGGCCGAAAACGCAGCCCGCCAAGGCTGGAAAGCCCGCAAAAAGGAAGCCCCGCTCTGACCGCGGTGCCGTCCGCTCCCTGCTGGAGCTTCTCGGTCTGGAGGATCTGCGCAGCATCGCGGCCGCAAAGCGCGCGCTCAGCGAGAAGGGTCTGCTCGGGCTGCTGAGCGACCTGAACGCCGCCGTCGGTTCGCTGCTCTCGGCCACCTTCGGAATGCTCCGCAAGGCGGTCTTCCGGCAGTTTTCCCTTCAGATCGTCGTCGGCGACGACGACGCGGCCGACGCCGCCATGCGCTACGGGCGCGTCTGCGCGGCGGTCTATCCCCTGCTGACCCTGCTCGACGGGACGTTCCGCTTCCGCCAGCGCCGCGTCGATCTGCGCTGCGATTTCGACGCCGAGGAGACGGCCGTCCGTCTCGACGCCCTGATCCACCTCCGCTCGTGGTATCTGGTCTGTTACCTCTTCCGCCTGATCGGAAATTATTTGAAAAGGAGTGCCGCAAAGCATGAGTGAGCTGCTGAAGATTTTTGAATTTACCACCCGCGAGGTGCGCGATCTTGCGCGCGAGCAGTCCGTTGCAGACGCGCCCGTCACAGTCGACGGCGTGACGATCATCCCGATTTCCAGTGTCTCCTGCGGCTTCAGCTGCGGCGGCTCGGATCTCGCGGCCAAGAAGAAGGCCGACGGTCTGATGGCCGGTGCAGGCGCGAAGGTCAAGCGCACGCCGGAGACCTACCTCGCCGTGATCGACGGGCAGGTGCAGCTTCTCAAGCCTCCGGCCGAGCCGCAGAGCAGCCTGCTCGACACGGTGCGGCCGCTGATCGCCGCCCTGCGCGCCATGCGCGCCGCCAAAAAGCAGGCCAATAACGAATGATCCACGCTAGGGAACCTCTGAATAAATCGTCTGCGGCGCTCAGCGGGCCTTTTGCCCCAACTGATCGGTTTGAAAATCTTGAAATACACAAAGTATTCCTGCGATTTCCA
>OIYG01000193.1_pt1 | contig 67145 bp, 65 predicted proteins | sample 1587861 | NCBI WGS metagenome assembly OIYG01 (sample SAMN03283272) | human gut metagenome | biome: human-associated habitat; material: feces | host: Homo sapiens | place: Peru | collected 2012
TTTACTAATACTTTATCAATCATATATCCAGTATTTGGTGTAAATGTTATTTCAACATTTGTTCCTTCAACAACATCTAATATACTCGGTGTAATTGTTCCATTTCCACCAGGTACTGATGTTATTACATCAAACGTATTTTTAACTACAACCTCAATATCAATATCAGTTATTGTTTTATAGTTTGTAGTATCTTCAGGAGTATATGTTGCTTTATACTTATTAGTTCCAGCTGTTAATACTATACTTGTATCATTCCAAGTAAATCTACCTGGTAGAGTTATATCGTTTAATGTTTTTCCTTTTACACCAGTAAGACCAGTTGGTACTGTATAGTCTGGTGTTGCTTGAGTGATTGACCAGTTAATAGTTAAATCACCATTTGATCCATCTTTCCACTCATAATTATCTTTATCTTTAATTTTTGCAGTAATAGTATTATTTGATACATTTTTAGCTGTAGTATCACCAGTTACTTCTATATTAGAATTAACATTATTTAATGTAGGAGTAATATCACTACCAGTATATTCAAATGTATCTTTAACTAAAGTTACTTTATCAAGTTGAGCTTTTTTAATTGTGAATGCTACACTAAATGTTCCAGTGTAATTTGCATTTGCATCAGGAACTTTATATGTTACTGTATAAGTACCAGCATTTGTAGGAGCTGTATCTTTACTATAACTTGTAGAACCAGTTCCTTCATATAATACTTCTAAATCACTAACATTTACTGTTCCAGCACTAACACTAATTGTTCCTGTTGGCATTTTAGGTGTTCCATCATAAGTAAATATTTCATTATTAGAAAGTCCTGAAATATTTACATCTGTTTTATTTACAACATGAACTTTAAAATCTTTTGATGTTTCTTTCCATTCTGGAGTACCATCTCCACCAAGATCAACTTTTACAGCTGTAACAGTCATTGTAACTGTTCCTTCTTTTACTGCTTTATATTCATCATTTATAGCATCATATGTAAGTGCATCTCCTGATTTAATAGTAAAATCAATATTTCCTACATTTCCAGTTACTGATTGTTCTAAATAACCTTTTGTTATAGAGCCATTAACTTTTACATATTGATCTGCAATTGCTAAAGGTTGTTCTGCACTTTTTACTGTTAGTTTTCCAAATGTATGAGTTCCAAATGTATAATTATTAGTAACATCATCAGAACCTCTCATAACTTTAACAGTAAACTCATTATCAGATGTTCCTACAAATGTTTGACTTCCAGTAAAATCTACTACTATCTCATCACCAGCTACAGTTTCACCTGTTACTGTTTTATTATGATTAGTTAGTGGATCACCATTATATGCTTTGTTAGCATTTTCAGATTTTACTGTGATCTTACTATCTTTTTGTGTTACTGTTAATTTACCAGCAGCTCTTACTTTATTAGAATAACAATCAGTTACATCAACACCCTCAGCATTTGTTATAGTAATTTTTCCAATTGTATTATTTTCAAGAGCTGTTTCGTTAACATCTCTTACTTTACCAGTAATTTCTGCAGTAACTAAATCACCATTAGGTAATTTATTGTCAGTTCTTGGACTAGCATTATTTGCCCATAAAACAACATAAGCATTTTTTGTATGTTCTGTTCCATCATATGTAAATTCTGCATCAGAACTTTTTACTTTTACTTCAGTATTATTTGGTGTGATTTCAAAATAAACACTAGCTTCACTTGGTGTATAATTTGAATTTGTAATACTTAAAGTAGCTTTATATTTACCTACTAATTTAGGTAATGTTGTTCCTATATCTTCATAAGAACCATTGGTTTCCTTAAAGTAAGTGATTTTGTAATCGCCTGCTCCTAAGCCATCAACACCTGTTGCAGTTGGAGTTTTAGTTTCTCCATATACCCATGTGCTATCTAAACCACTAATACCTACAGTAAGGTTTTTCTTTTCAACATTTAATGTAACTGTTGCCGTATAATTACCATTATTACTATCAGTTACAGTAATTGTTGCTGTGTAAGTTCCAGCAGGAAGTCCTTCTTTTGCCTTAATTTTATAATCTGTATTTGTTGCACCTGCACTAACAGTAGGCGATGTACTAGGTCCTTCAACTATAAAATCAGAACTACCTACTACTGTTACATTTTGAATTTGTAAATCAGTATCACTAACATTTTTAATTGATATACTATTAAGACTAGGTGTTTCCTTATAAGTTTCATTTATTGATACATTATTTATTTCAAAGCCATTAACTTTTTTTATAATAATGTAAGGATCGCTTCCTCCTGTTGAATAGAAATCATCAACTAAAGTATTTCTATCTGCTTCAGCTAAAACTGGAGCTCCTGTTGTATAAGGTAGTTTTTGAAAGTATGCTTTAGAATTAGGATCAATTACATTATCTAATTTCATTTTTCCTAATTTATTACTTCCTAATTTGCTTGCAAGTCCCATTGCTTTCAATGACTCAAAAATAAAATTGAATTTAATATCTGAATCAGAATCTTGACTAGTGCCAAAAAGAGACTTCTGATCACCAACTTTAAATACCGCATCTTTTACTTTTACATCAACAGTAATATTTCTACCATTTGTATAGTAATCATTGGTAAATAAAGAAATGAAGGTATTTGTTGAACTAATAATTTCATAATATCCACCATCAATAGTTAATCCATATTTTTTTATTTCCTCGTCATGGTTAGTATCATGAGTAGCCAAAAGAATACTTTGTTTTGTAAGAATCTTACCAGTTTTACTACTACTACTATCCTTAATAGTTAACTTACTATTAAAACCATAATGGTAATTATTAACTGATTCATCATAATCAGACATTCCATATTCAAATTCAAGATTATATGTTCCTGTATCTAATGAACGACCATTCAAATCTAGAGTAATGTCATTTATAACATAAAACTTTAGGTGGTTTGTTAAAGTAATATCTTTTGCCAGTTTAATTTCATTTATCTCAGAATCAAATCCTTTTGATGCATTAATTAGCTCTTCCTCATTCTCTACTGTGATTGTTTTTGCATTTACATTAGTTAGTCCAATGGTGAAAACTGCTACTAATGTAAATAATATCATAGTCAATTTTTTGACTAATTTAGATTTGCTCATCAAATCTTCCTCCTTTCTATATAATTATACTATTTTTTCACTTTCTTTAATAGATGAAAAAAGTCATATTATTTTTGTGAAAAATATGACTTTTGACACATTTTAAATATTTAATACCTTAATTTACTACGGCTACACAATAAACTTCTAATTTTTGCCCTCCAACAGTAGTTGCAGTAATAGTAGCAGATGAATTGGTAGGAGCATTTACTTTTCCAATACAAGTAGTATCATTTGTTGTAACACTTTCTGAAATAGTTCCACTTATAGACCATTTAACACTTTGATTTGATTTAACAGTAAAATCATTAGAGCCAGTATTAAAATATCTATTTTTATCATTTTAATTATTTTTACTCTTTTTTACTGAATACTTTCTTAATATTAATTAACAACCATCTTTATATCAACAAAGAATTTTTGTTCTGCTTTTGTTTTTGCGTGTAATCTTACATCACCACTAACTCTACTAATAGCACCCGTTGATGCTACAATAGTATCAAAAGAATAACCACCTTTTACAGATGTTGATGTTTTACTTATAAAATCTTTATATGTATATTCATAGCTTACTGATGAAGTTAAAGTTACATCCCAAGTTACATTTTGATTTGCAGTTACATAATAACCATTACTATCTCCATAAAAAGAAGCATATTTACTATAAGACTCTCCTTTTGATGTTAATTCTAAGTCTTTTTCATAATAAATTGTTTGCTCAGCAGTAGTTCCACTTGGTGTTTTTGCATAAACTTTAATCGCTGCACCTTTTGAACATGCACCATTATTTTTAGCTGTAATAACTCCAGTTTTAGCATCAATACCCATACATAATGTATTACTTAATGAGTATGTAACATCTCCTGTAGCATTTTCTACTTTTGCGCTCGCTTTTGCTGTTTTTATTCCATTATAATGAATTGTATCTCTTGATAAGCTTAATGTAATTTTTTCTGGTTTAACTTCAATCGTAGGTTCTTCTTTCTTCTCCTCTACTTTTTCCCATTTAGCATATAAAGTTGTATCTTCACTTAGTAATGCTTTATCATAAATTGGTCTATCATTAACATCAACCCAACCTTTAAAAGTATAACCTTTATAAGTAGGATCTTTTGGTAGTGTTAGTTCTGTTCCTTTATTTATAGTAATAGCATCAACATTTGATCCACCTTTACTATCAAAAGTAACAGTAATAGTTTCAACCACTCCCTCATATACCGCTTTTAATTTGATATTTTTATTTATTTTAGTTTTAAAGTCATAAGGTTTATCTGCTAAAACATCTTTTCCATCTTTTTCTTCTAAAATTAAATACCAATCAATAAACTGTTCTCCTAAATCTTCTTTTGTTTTAACATCTTTACTATTAATGGTTTTATTGTATTTAACATATACTACTTCTTCTTTTGTACCATTATTATAATCAAATGTTACTTCAAATTTACGATTAAAGAACCATAATAAGAATAAAATAACTATTAATAGTAATAGACCAGCTACTATTAAAATAATATTTCTTTTCTTATTGTTTTTAGAAGTTTTTTCTTCTTTTTCTTTACTTTTAGTAAACATACTATCTCCTCCTAATAATATTATATATTATTTTCACTTTCTTTAATAGATGAAAAAAGTAATACAAATTTAAGAAAAAATATGACAAAAGTAATAGTCTTTCTATTAAACTCATTGTTTTATATATGAAAAAATCAACTTTGATGATATAATATTTATATATTCTTGAGGTGAATATTATGGTAAATAAGAAGAAAATAATGATTATTGAAGATCAAGCACTACTTAACAATATGTTAAAGAATACTTTATCAAATGATTATGATATTGTCTGTACATGTACTAGTGCTAAAGATATGATGAATTTATATAAAAAATATAAACCTGATTTAATATTAACTGATGTAGTTACTAAAGAAGGTGCTAATGGTATAGAATATGCCAAAGAAGTAAAAGATAAATATCATAACAAAGTAAAAATACTTGCTATTACTGGTGTACCAGAAATTACTTTTTTAAATACTGCTAAAGAATATAATTTAGATGGACTAATATATAAAGACACAGATAGTGAATCATTACTTTTTAGTATCAGTCAAGTTCTAAAAGGATATACTCTATTTCCAGATAATTGTATGTATAGTGAAGAAAGCGAAAAATTTAAAGAGCTTTCAGATAAAGAAATTAAAATAATAAGATGTATATGTGAAGCTAAAGATAGAGATGAAATTGCCGAAGAATTAAATATAACCTCAGGTACTTTAAAAAATTATATTTCAAATATTCTTACTAAACTAGGTTTTGATAATATAACTAAACTTACTATATTTTGTTTAAGTAACGGATATATTGTTCCTAATCAAAAATAAAGAAGAAATATTTTGTAAAATTTATTTCTTCTTTTTTATGCTTTTATTATTAATTTAAAATTATCATCAGTTATAACTTTTAAACTACCATTTATATTAGATAATTTTTTACGCATTCCTTTAAGTCCTTCATTTTCAAATATAACACTTTTTGGTTTATTACCATCATTTGTTATAACCATTTCTATATAATTATCACGAGCAGTTATAACTACTTTAATATTTTTACTATTAGCGTGAATAATAGCATTAGTAATAGCTTCTCTTATTATTTCAAAAAATACTATACCTTTTTCTTCATCTATAGGTAAAGCACCAAAAACTTTAACATTTATTCCTATAATACTATACATATTTATCAAGTTTTTTAATTTTTCATTGCTATCTAATTTTGAATTAAAATCTTCATAAATACTATCTAATAATTTTAATATGTTATTTATATCCTTATTTTCTTGTTCTAAATATTTATCAAACAAAGCAAGTCTATACCCTATTATATCGTGATATTCATTTTTAAGTTTTAATAAGTTCTTTTCTCTTTCTAATTCCTCAACATTTTTAATAGCAAGTAATAATTTATCATTATTTTCTTTAATTTGTTTATTTTGTTTCTTTTCTTCTTCTTGTAAAGAATATAACTCTGTTATATCTATTAAAGATACTTCTTTATTATCATATATATTTAACATATATACTTTATCATTATGCTTTAGTAGATAATTATTATTTACTTTCTTAAAACTTCTCTTTATTAGATTGTTTATAAAGTCTTCAGTAATATTTAGTCCTTTTAAAATATCAGAAAATAAATTATTTATTAAAATAATATTATTATCATCTAAAAACATTATTCCAGTATCAGATGCATCAATACCTTTTTTAACAGATAAAACTGATATATATTCATTTTTACATAATTTTTCATATATAAAACTAATCAAAATATAAATTGATAATAACAAAGATAAATACATAGTTATTTTAGAAATATCAAGTAAATTAAAATACTCTAATATAACCATAACTATTAATATTAATAATTCAAATATTTTTTTAATACTTGATGCATCTTTTCTTAAAAAATTACTAGATACTCTAGCAACTTGTATTAATGTAATTATAATGGTAATTATAAGTAATAATTTCATTTTATAACACCACCTTTTATAACAAATTCTAGTTTTGTATCTGTATCATATACTTTTTCTTTTACCAAAACACTAGAATCTATTTTTATTTTATTCTTTAAAGATTTATCAGTATCTACAATAGCTTTTAGTTTAACATTCTTATTTTCTTTAGAAATAAATAATACAATAGATTTATCATTACTACTTTCTATAAGTTCATATACAATATCATATAATAAAGACATTGTATTACCGTTTATTATCATCTTATTATTAATACTAATAAAACTCTTTATATTAGCACTCTTCATACTATTTAATAATTCATCTAATAATGCTTTAATTCCATTTTCATTATAAGAATCTCCATTAATTTCAGATATTATTAACATACTTTTCTTTTTACTATATATAATTATTCTTTTAACTTTTTCAAAATCTTTTGTGGATACATCTTTCTTTTTTAATATCTTTTTAATCTCATTTCTTTTTTCAGTTAGTTTTAATTCAACTTTATCTATAACATCTTTTCTTATCTGCATTTCATATAATTCTTTTTTAGTTTTTTCTTCTAATCTTATACTTTCTTGTTGTTCAAGTAATTCTTTCTTTTGTTCATTTATTTCTTTTTCAAGTTCAAGAATACTAGATAAATCTTTTTTTAAGATAACATAACTATCTTTGTTCTTTTTTATATCATAAATAATATTTTTATTTTTATATGTTTCTTTTACACTATTATTATTTATATCATCTAATAATTTTTTAGGAATATTATCAAACACATTCGTAGTATATTTAGTTTTACCATCCAATGAAATAATAGCCATATTTAAATTAGAATTAGAAAATCTACTTTTGTATTTACTATTATTAGGAATTAGATTTAGATAAAAAGCAAGTTCAATGCCTACACAAATTAATGCACTATTAACAATGGACATATTTATACCTCTTACATAAGGAACATTTAACACATAAAGAATTGTGTATGTAAGACCTAGTAATATTACTATAAATGGTAAAAATCCTTTTATATCTTTTTTTATTTTCATTCTATAAATCGCTAAATCTATTAAACTTTTGCTAAATAAATAAAATATCCAAATAGATATTAAATAATATCCTATAAAATGTTTATAATCATCAAATAAAACTATTCCTTTAACAAATTTAAATACTAATTCGTGAAAATCATTAGTTAAAACAAGGAGTAATAAAAAGCACGAAATTGAATATATAATTTTTTTCTTTGTTTTATTCATTTTACCTAATAATGATAATGAACTAATATAATATAGTGTTGGAATAAAGATTAGTGGCAAATAATACAGATACCAACACATTCTTTCTGTTAGTGGAGAAACTGCAATTCCTTTTATAATTCTTATTAACATCCAAAATACAATAAGTAATCCAATAAGCAAAATATATCTTCTTGTCTTCTTATCATACAGTTTATAATAAAGTCTTATTGTCCAAATAGTGAACAATATAGCAAATAAAAATGTAATAAACTTATTCATAGTATTATCCACCTCTTTTCTTAAAAAAATAAGTAATAGCTAATACTATTATAATATATTTTACAAAATATTTAAATAATCTTATCAGTTTTTAGGTAAAGCAATGACTTTTAACTATAATTTTGTTAGAATATATTTCGTGATAAATAGTGAATAAAAAAACTAAAATTATACTATCAATAACTATAATCATTTCTTTATTACTACTAATTTATTCTATTGTAAATATAGTTATTTGGAAAAACGATTCTAATAAAACTAATAAACAAATTGAAGATATACAAGAAGAAATTAAAGTTACTGAAGTAGTTGATACAGAAAATACAGAAATAATAGAACCAGAAGAAGAAATACCAAAATCTAATCCATATTGGGATTATATAAAAATGAATATGATAGATATTAACTTTAATGAATTAAAAAGCATCAATAATGATGTTAAAGATTGGATTAAAGTAAATGGTACTAATATAAATTATCCTTTCGTGCAATCTAACAATAATAAATATTATTTAACACATAGTTTTGATAAATCTTATAATTCAGCTGGTTGGTTATTTCTATATTATAGAAATAATATAAATAATAATAAAATTCTAAATCATCATATAACTCTATTACCTTGGCATCTTTGTTGGTAGTTAATTTTTTATAATTACTAGTGTTAATATCATAAGAACGATTGTTTATTTTTCTACTATTCTTTACATGATTTGAAGTATAGTTCAAACATCCTTTTGGCTGCTCCAAATTAAGCTCTGGGTGGTATATATTACCATCATAGGCAAAATCATTGGTAGTATAGACTTCCATAATATCTAATGACTTAATACCATTTAAGGGGTAATTAAAGAACTTAAAAATGTTCTTGTAGTAACACCAAGATTACAAGAATTCTCTACTACTTCAAGATATGTTTCTGCTCCGTGTCCCCCGTGCTTCCAACAGTGAAGAGTCGCTCCTCCTACTGTCACAGCGCCACTATCAAAATAAGTATCATTATTTAAATCAACTATTTTTTCTTCTAGTGAAGCGGCTAAAGTTATTATTTTGAAAGTAACCCCCGAAAACGATAACTAAACAAAATAAAAAAAGACTAGATTACCATATAAATATATGATAGCCTAGTCAATGTCGTAACTTAAATATACATTAATTTTAAAACTATTTCTTTGAAAATCAGATCTTCCTAGATCTAATGTTTCAATATCTTTACTAAATATAGGTAGTGATTTATCATCATCTATGTGCCTAGCACCTTTTCCAGTAGGAATTGGTTTTTTCAATAAATTCAGATAAATTTTTAGCATTAATTTATGTCTATCATTGTCCTCCTTATAGACTATAATTTTCTCCAAAAACTTATCTACAAATTCACTAACATTATTTTTATAATCAACTTGCTTTTTAATAGCATCTTCAATAATATTGATATTACCAAAACTATCAGACATAATCTTTCTTTCTTGTTCTATTTTTCCAATTCTTATATTTAAAGATGATATATCTTCATTATATTTATCATTTCTTTCTTTAAATTCTAGGTTATTAATACTACCATCAATATTCAATTCTAATAACTTTTCTTTTTTTGTTTCAATAGTTTTGATTTCATTTTTTAATTTTGAAATTTCAAATTGATAATTGTTATCTATTTTTAAATTAGAATAATAATCTAACATTTCTTTTATAATTTCATTTTTATTATTAAATACTTGTTCCATAATAATTACAAAAATATTATTCAAGTCCATTTCTGCAATTATTGGACTTTCACAAGCATCTAGTCTATATTTTACATAATTACCACAAGCCCATCTAGGCTTCGTTTGTTTTCTTTTACTTGACATTCTCTGGTAAGAAACATTATGTTCACTACAAAATATTTTTGTAGTATAACAATATTTTCTTTCGGCTCTTTTGGCATTACCATTACTTGCTTTCATTAGTGTACTTCTGCTATCTAATATCTCGTTTGCACGATTCCATAATTCTTCACTAACTATGGCTGGTATTGATTCATCTTTATATATTACTTGTTCTTCTATTGGTATATAAACTCTTTGTTTAGTTCTATAATCAATAATTTCAGTAGTATGTCCACGATAAAAACCTTTATATTTAGGATTCTGTATAATTCTCTTTAATGTATCCTTATCATAAATATTTCCTTTATAATTATTTATACCTTGCCTGTGTAATTCCATTGCTAATTTATAAAAACCATATTTACCAGTAGCATATAATTCAAAAATTTTTCTTATTTTTTTGGCTTCTTCTTCTACAATCACTAATTTAGCATCATCTTTTTTATAACCAGTAATTATATTAGAACCTAAAACTCTACCTTTTTTTATTGCTTCTTTGTGTCCCCATTTAACACGAGAAGAAAGTCTTTTGACTTCTTCTTGAGCAACACTTCCCATCATATTAAGTATAAATTCAGAGTTAGGATCATAAGTATTTATTCCATTTGATTGAAAATATACACCAACATCATTAGCAAGTAATTCTTGTGTATATTTGATACTATCAGATAAATTTCTAGAAAATCTAGAAACTTCTTTTGTAACTATTAAATCAAAATAGCCAGATTTAGCATCATCAATCATTTGTAAAAATTTTTTTCTTCGTTTAACAGTGCTACCACTAATGCCTTCATCTATGTAACCATTAATATAAGTCCAATTTCTATTTGACTTTATAAAGTTTTCAAAAAAAGATATTTGGTTATCTAAAGAGTTCAATTGTTCATCGCTTTCAGTAGAGACACGAGCATAAAAAGTAACTCTTAAAGGCAGATCGGCAATGTTTTTGCCTTTTAAGATTTCTTCTCTGACTTTATAGAATCTCATAATCTACCTCCTTAGCATTTTTTTACCTCTTTACTATAATGATTGATTTTCTCATGAATAATTTTACAAACTTCTTCATATTGTTGTTTAGTAATGATACCTTTATCATATATTTTTTTGTTAATTATTAATTCATATTCGAGGACAACTATTCTTGGAGTTTCAAACATATAAAAACACCTCCACTAATGGAAGTGTATGGTTTCTAGATAAGTTTGATTACTAATTGTATTTTATTTGACATTTTTTCCATATTTAAAAATATGTTTCTCTTAATTTCTTCGACATTTCTTCATCATCAACTGAATGTATTGAATGATTCCCTAATTTGCAAAAATCTCTTACTTCTTGTTTAATTTCTCTTACTTTATTTTCTGTTGAAAAAACATAAAAAAATTTTACAAAATCGATTTTACTATCAAAGCAAGAATTCATCTTATATTTTATTCCTTCCCAATCATTACTGGCATTGCCTATCCATGATTCTCCTTGATATAAAGTATATATTAATTTAAATTTTTCTTGTTTATCTAATTTCGTTTGTTTTTCATCAATAATAATTAAATTATCTTTTATTATATTTTCTATAAAACTCCAATTATTAAAACTAACCGGAAATAAAACTAACATATAATGTTGCATATTTTACTATCGTATAACCTCAATTATTTCAGCAGGTGAGATGTTTTCAATTTCAGTAACTGATTGAATTGCCATTTGATGGAAAACAAAAATAATACATTCATAATTATTATATTTCTCGATTATATCTTGAACTCTTTTTTTCAAATGTTCTTTTGATTCCCAGTTCACTACCCTATCAACTGGTGGAACACCACTGTTCTTAATATAATCTTTATAATATTCTTTCATTTCTTTAGCTTTATATTGATATGTTTTATCAGGCTCCCACTCTCTCAAATCAGGTTCTATTTTTATATCTAGGCCTGTTTCTTTTGATATAATTGCTGCTGTTTGCAATGCTCTAGTATATGGTGAAGACACGATGAGTGATGCTTCTTTCAAGCGTGGATCTTTAGATGTCTTTATTACATCATCAATATATTCATCACTTAATTTAGCTAAATCATGTCCGTGCCCAATAAAATTATGGGCATCACCATAACTATAATCTGCTTTACCGTGTCTTATCATAAAAATCTTCATATATTCATCTCCTTAATTTTAATGACTTGCATATACATTCACTGGCGTATGCTTTACTTTTTCCAGTTGTGTCAATAAATTCCTTCCTTGACCATATTTCCATTATATCATAAAATTCGTTTTGATAAAATTCAAAATCATTTTTGACCCAATTATTTTGTAAAATTTTGTCTCTATTTAAATTCCTTTTTAGTTTTTCACTTGAATCTGCTGTTAAAATAAATGTTATATCTGGGTTAACATACCATGCTTGATTTATCATATCTTTATATATTCTAAGCGCATTATCATAACCATTGTATTTACCTAATTTTAAGAAGGCGTATGAAACCGCTAAAATTGAAAGATAACTTCTTTCCATAAATACTATTTTGTTTCGTTTCAATAATGATGATGCTAATATCATCCTCTCTTTTTCTATTTCAAGAAAAATTTGTTGATTTTTTAATTCTTCTTCTATATTCTTTGATGGTTTAGGTGATAATGGATGATCCATAAATTCCTCAATTATTTCGACATTTGGAATTTCACTCAAAATTCTTGATGTAGTTGTCTTGCCGGAATTAGACGCTCCTTCTATTACATATAAATTTTTCATTATATATCACTACCTTTCTGTTTTATATTTCTTCATTTTAAAATTGAATATGGAATATAAAGGACCCATATTAGATATAAATGTAGAGACACAAACAGCACATATCAGACTTAACTTATTGTTAATTTTTTTGTTTTCCAGTTTTTCTATAAGTTTTATTGTACTTAGATAAACACATATTTGCATAAATATATAAGAAAATATTGATATTACAAGCAAAATAATATTTCTATAATATATACCAATTGCAAACGGCAAAATAATAATAATTGACCACAATAGCCAACTTAAATTCATACGAACTCTTTGAAAAAGCCAGTTTTTACATGAATTGGAAATTTTTTTATCTTTTTTTAGGTTACTTTTTATCATCTTAACCCATTGATTAGAAGTTCTAAACCAGTTAGCATTTTGCTTGATTAATACTGATATATTTTTGGGCGTTTCCATGTTTTCTAGTTTTAAAACAGGAGTAATCTTAATATTTCTATTTCTAATAATTGAGCTCATGTATATATCTTCACACCAAAATTTATTATTAAATCCTTCGATTTTTCTTAGTATGTCCAATCTGATATACAATCCATGTCCAACAACATAAGTGTATAATAAATTTGGAAAAGTTAAGGAGTTTATCAAGCCATATTTTATTTCAAAATTACTTTGGTAAAGTGCAAATCCCTTCATGATAAATGAAAGATTTTCTAAATTGCTAAACGCATAAGAGTACTGCTGTATTATTTCTGGGTAATCTTGATTTTTAATTATATTCAAAACACTATTTATCGTGTCTAAATTTGGTCTACTGTCTGCATTATATACAGAAAAATATATTTTTTTACTATTGTTATAATTTTTGTATTCTTTCATTACGTAATTTAGCTGATCCGCCATTATTCCGTCTTTATATGGATAATGTAAAAGTTTGACTTTATTTATCTTATTTTCGTTGATATATTCATTTACCACATCAAATGTTGTCTTGTTTATTTCTTGCTTGGTCAAAAGCTGTTCGTATTTTTCTTTTTCTGTTGTCACAATAATTAATTCTATATTATCTTTATCGTTTATTAAATTCAAAAAATAATCTATTGTTTCTTTTATAACAGATTGCTCTCGCAGACAAGGAATGATAATTAGTATTTTACAATCTGAAAGCCTATTATTATTATTTTTATATACTCTTATACTTTTAATTTTTCTTTTAGCTATACAAGTTTTTAACATATTCCAAAATGCATTTATGATTTCTAAAGCTACTATTATCCAATAAATTATTAATAATATACCTTTCATAAATTCCACCCCTTCCCTTTTGCTAAATTATCAATCGTCTCACAATAACTATCAAGCATTCCACGACTAATGAAAAATTCTTTATCATATTTAGCATCTAGTAAGTCAAAAACTAAAAATTGAACTTTAATTTTGAGATATAAACAAATAGCTAGTCGATGTGCACCATCGATCGGAATTCCTGTTTTACTTATAGGTATTATAGTCTTGCTTAAGCCTTCTGCTTTTATAGATTCAATTAATATGTTAAAATTGTCAATAAAATTATCTGGACTAGATTTACTTCCATCAGGTTCAAAAAAATTATTAAAGGCTTTAATATGCGATAAATATATTTTTTTAGCCAAGTCATAGTCTTTCTTTTCAATATAACTTTTTACATAAAAATATTTCACATAGATATCATATCTATAACGAGATGTCAATTTTTCGGGACTACATTCATACATGTAATATTGTTTTCTTTTTTCTAGCAATGAATATATATAGTGATTATTAATAAGTTTGTTCGCATCATTTTCATCTATAATCTTAATTAGCTTACTATTTTTTATAGGACTCATATTAATATTGGTGATAACTATATTGGAACTATTATAAAATTTATCAAATATTATTTTTCCCATATTAGGTATTTCTTTGGTCCTCATACTATTATCACATCCAATATAAATATTTAATCAAGATAATTTAAAGTGTTTATCGAGAAGTAGTATACAGTTTATATATAATTTTGTCAACCTGTATTTACCTAATTAAATAAAAGATGGAAATCTGCTTTTAAAGCTGTCAAAGACTTATATAGTTATAAGCTTTGAATTAAATTCAATAAATATGCATAATTAAAAAAAATCAGCATACTAATATATTGCTTTCGGGTGTTACAATATTAAAAGTAGAACCTGGTTCATATGTCATCCAAATTGGAAGATTTCTATTTATTTGCTCTACAGTATAATTTTTATAATTACTAGGGCTAAAATCTGGACGTGATGATATAGCGAGTATTTCTCCACTATTCGGATCCATTACTATACCTAGTGCTTGATCTGGATTATATTGACTAATAGCATTATCAAGTTCCCTTTCTAGTGCCTTTTGCAAATCAAAGTTTATAGTAAGCGTCATATTAACCCCACTTTGTGGTTGTTCATATACCTGTGACATAGAAAGACTATTACCTTTAGCATCACTAAAATATTTTATAGCCCCATCACTACCAGTTAAATATTTATCATATATTAATTCCAGACCACTTAAACCCTGATTATCTATTCCAACAAATCCAATAGTATGTGATAATAAATTATCATAAGGATAATTCCTTTTTGCCTCTTTTACTAAATACACACCTTTTAATCCTAAAGAGTTTATCTTATCGGCTATATCATAGCTTAAGTTTCTTCCTTCGGGATGAACTCTTTCTATCGAAGTTTTCTTTGATACGTGCGAATACATATTTTCATAACTAACATTAAGTATTTCAGAAAGCTTACTTGCAGTTAAACTCTTATCTTCTATCTGATTTGGTATTAAGATAAGTGAAGTCGTAGTAATATTACCAGCTAGTTCTACTCCGTTTCTATCATATATTATTCCTCTATTAGCAGCAAGCGGTAAATTTCTGCTCCATAAACTTGTAGCATACTTATTTAATTTTTTGTAATCTATTACTTGAATATAAAAAACCTTAAAAATTATTAAAAAAAATAAAAATAGTGTTGCAAATATTATAATTTTAATCCTTACGTGTATACTTTTAAAAAACATTTTATCACCACTTAAATTTATGAATAAAAACATATATTAATTCAAAAATTATAAATAGTAGTAATTTGACATTTAAACTTAATTGATATATAATCTATCTCGAAGTAAGAAGGTGTATTGATGAAAAAAAATAAAATTAATTTATTTCAAGTAAGTATTTCAAATAAATCAAATTCATTTATTTTCTCTCTACCACATTCTAATGATGATCTTACCTATGACTATTTTGTGTTATCTGAAGGTGATGAAATAATTGTTGAAAAGATTACTAATGTATTAAATTTTCTACAAGATGGCCATATAACACTTGTACCAATCGAATTTGGAACTGACGAATTTTTAAAATTTCAAGAATTATATGAAAAATATTGTGACAAGCACAATAAAGCAAATAAATTAAAGGTAAATATTAAAAGCGAAAAAAATAATCCTCATTTTAACTAAATGAGGATTTTTTGTATTACTATATAAAATTAAAATAAAAACATTATTTTATTATAAACTTGTCTTCTTAACTTCTACATTTTCTAAACTAGCGATTTTATCATTTAATCTTTTACTAATAATCATAAGTTTTGATCTTGCAGAAACAATATTTAAAATATCAACCGGTTTAAATTCATTTTTCTTCAAATCATAAAGGAAGAAATACTCTGAATCTTTTTCTTTACCTATAATATTAAATAATATAAAATAACTGCCATCTTCCCTACTCTTTAAAGGATAATATTGTATTCTGTTTAAAGCAGGGCTATATTGTATATCGTATTTTTCAAATTGGCAATTATTAAAATTTAATTCCCGAAACATATCTGAAATAAGCTCGCTAATTATAGCAGACTGTTCACTATAGCCTAATTTATTAAAACTAGTTGGCCCTTCATTGCAATCTAGTATCCTAGAAAACATAGTACTAAACTTTAAAGCAATATATCTATTTGAAACATACTTATCATCATTAAATATTCTATCCGGATCAATAAAATGAAACATTATTTTATGAAGTAAAATGGAAAAATTATTTTTTTCAAATCTTCTTTCCTTTACCAATGTCACAATTGAATTTACCTTGCTTAGCAAAGCAAGAGGATTATAAAATTCATCTAAAGGCTCATTAGGTAGCACCTTTTTAGATTTTTTATACCAAACCTGAAATGGATTATCATCTGAATTAATTAAAACCTCCCTAGAACTGATTGGATATTCTAAGTATTTTGATGCAAAATATTGCTTTATAATATTAGATACATCATTAAGCCATCCTTCATAATCGTAAATAGGATCTTTTACATTAGAATCTAGTTTAAAACCGGTCATTCTTAAAATCTTAGATAATATGATATTACAAAGTCTTCTCATCCATATATTAAAATCATCATCACTTATAGAAGAAAAACTGTCTTCATTTAAATTAATTAATCTACCATTAGTTCCAACAAACTCGACAAGTGTATTATATATTATGGTATTTTCTTCAGCAATTAAATAATACCAATCATTTTTTCTTAAATATTGTTTAATTATCGCAAATGAAACATCGTTATACTGAAGTGCATATTCTCTTATTGGATTACCAAGAGATTCATATTTATAGTATGAATTTAAATATCCCAAATAGTTATCAATCTCTCTTATTTTGCTTTCGGATAAAAGAGTATGATTAATGGCTTCGCCTTCGTAAGTTGGAACAGCATTTCCATTTTTATCTTTTCTATATTGTGGAATATTAAGTGCGAAATGTCTAGTCTTAAACCCATTTTGTATATAAGGTAAATCTGCTGCCAAATTCAAAAAATATGTATTTTTCTGATCTTTTACAGCTAGAAACCAATGATGCATTAAAAACGAATCGTCTTTAAACTCATTTTTTTCAGTATCTGGAATCTCAAAATATTTACTAGTTTTAACAAGATACGACTCTATGCCAAGTTTGTCATAGCACATTTTTAAAATCAAAGCAGCCGATCTACAAATTACAGCATTCCAATCATCTTTTGTTTCTGTTTTGTCATCTTCATATATTTCTTTTAAATCTTTTACACTCATACCCTCTATTTCAGGTTTATTGAATATACCCCAGAAAAATTCTACATATTTTTTTAAACGTTTTCCGAGTGAAAGATATACATATCTAATTTTAAGAATCGTAGGCCACTCATCATTTACATTCGAAACTACCTCGTTTACTAACTCTTCTATACTGTTCATAATAAACACCCAGTATTAATTTTATCATACATTACGCTTTTTATAAATACTATCTTTTCTTTTTTAATATTCTCAAAGTATTTAGTATTGTTAAAAGTGTAACTCCAACATCAGCAAATACAGCTTGCCACATATTTGAAATACCTAGAGCACTTAAAACTAATACTAAAATTTTTAATGATATAGCAAATATCAAGTTTTCTCTAATAATTTTATTTGTATATCTTGATATATCAATAGCAGTATTTATTTTAGATAAATCATCTGTCATTATTACTACATCTGAAGCCTCTATAGCAGCGTCTGTTCCAATTCCACCCATAGATATACCTATATGAGCTAAAGCAAGAGTTGGAGCATCATTTATTCCATCGCCTACAAAGGCAACTATATTATTATCTATATACTCTTTAACACAAGTATATTTATCACTTGGTAACATTTCGTATTTTACTTCTTTTATGCCAACTTCTTTTGCTACCTTTATTGCATTATTTTTACTATCACCAGTAAACATTTCACATATAATATTTTTGTTTTGTAATTCTTTTATTGCAGGCTTCGCATTATCTTTAATCCTATCTACTATATTTACTGAAGCAACTACTAAGCCATCTATAGAAATATATGCTACTGCACCTATATCTTCACATTTACATAGTTTATAATTGCCTATTAATATATTTTCTTTTCCTATAGAAAATGATATTCCACTACCTTTTATTTCTTTAAAGTTTTTAACATCACTACTATCAGTTTTTATATTTATAGCATCTGTAATACTCTTGGCAAGAGGATGATTAGATAGTGATTCTCCTTTTTTTAATATAGTTTCTATTTCTTTTTTACTATACTTTTCATTAATAATCTTTATATCTATATTTTCAAATTTACCTGTAGTAATTGTCCCTGTTTTATCAAATATAATTCTATTTATATTTTTTAAATTATCTAAATAATTACTTCCCTTTATCAAAATTCCACATTTTGATGATAAACCAATGCCAGCAAAATAACTGAGTGGTACTGAAATAGCTATGGCACAAGGACAGGAAATAACTAAAAATACTAACGATTTATATATCCAAGTATTTAATGGTTGACTAGTAAAAATAGCTCCATACAAACTCAAAAGTATAGCTAATAAAAATACACTTGGAGTATAAATTTTAGATAGTTTTGATACAGTAGTTTCTGTTTTAGCTTTATTATCAGTAGCATTTAAAGTAAGTTCTAAAATTTTATTTACAGTACTATCTTCATATATAGTATTTACTTTTACAGTAATAAGGCCATTTTCATTAATCATTCCAGAGGTTACAGAATCTCCTTCTTTTACAGGTTTAAGTATGCTTTCACCCGTTATAGCACTAGTATTTAATTTAGCAGTTCCATCTAATATAACTCCATCTAGAGGTACTTTTTCTCCTGTTTTAACTATAATTATATCTCCTACTTTTACCTCTTCTGGTGATACTACAATTATTTTATCATCTACTTTTTTATTGGCAAAAGAAGATTTTATATTCATTAAATCAGAAATAGACTTTCTAGAATTATTTATTGCTATACCTTCTAGTATTTTACCTATTTCATATAAAACAATAACCATAAGTCCTTCACTTTGTTTATCTATCAAATATGCTCCAATACAAGATATTGTAATTAAAAAATTTTCATTTAAACTCTTTTCTTGTATCAGCATTCTAATAGCCTTCAGTGCTGTTTTATGCAAAAGTATAATATAACCTATAATTATTAGAACATTTTTAACTATATTATTAGTTTTTAAAAATAGTCCTAACAATCCAATAATGGTACCAATTAAAAGTATTAATACTCTTTTTTTCACATTTTCAGTCTTTACATTTTTATCATATATAGTAGTTTCTGGTTCTATTTTTTTTACAATTTTATTTACATACTTCAAAACATCATTCGATAAATCAGTTTCGATTGTAAGTTTAAGACTTGAAAAATTAACTATAGCTTTATCTATATTCTTATCTTTATTTAAAGCATCCTCTATCTTTTTAGCACAATTAGCGCAATCTAGAGAACTAATATTAAATTTATATCTCATTTATATGTTCACACCCCATTTTAAAAATTTTTTCCACGTGATCATCTGCAAGAAAATAATATATTTCTTTTCCATCTTTTCTATACTTTATAAGTTTTGAATCTTTTAATATTCTAAGTTGATGTGATACTGCAGATTGACTCATACATATATTTGAAGCAATTTCATTAACGCACATCTCGCCGTTAATAAGACAATTTATTATCTTAACCCTAGTTGAATCTCCAAATATTTTAAATAATTCTGATATATCAATTATCTTATCATCATTTAATAGTTCCATTTTACCTCCTCATATGAATAATTGTTCATATATTGATATTATATACCAATTTTAAAATATTATCAATAAAAAAATCCCAGAAGGGATTATATTTTTGATTTCATAATTTGCTTATAAACTTTTTTAATATTTTCTTTCTTGTCATGATTCATAGCTATAAAATTAATGTGCAATTGATATCCACTATCTAGACTAAATAACAATTCTACTTTATTTGGTTTAAAATTAATCGCACTAGTAGAAATAGACATATAAGGTATTATATGAATTTTTTTATAATAAATAGCAAGTGAATCTCTGTCAAATAAAATCATTTTTTTATCAGTAAAAACCGCATAATCTTTACTATTTTTATAAGCAAATACTATTTTTTCATTGCTTTCTACATACTCTTTAGCATACTCAGGAAGTCCATCAACTCCTACTTCAGTCTTAAAATCAAAATATTTTGATAATTCTTTAAATTTAATATAAGCCATAATATTCTCCTAACTACTATTTAAATAAAGGCCAAATTTTAAACCTTACTTTTCCTATAAAATTCTTTTTACTTATAAGTCCTACTTTAGGATCTCTACTATCTAGTGAATCTGTTCTATTGTCTCCAAGCAATAAATAATATCCATTAGGTATTTTTTCATAACCTAGTTCTCGTAAATCAAAATCATAATTTTCAACATTATCTAAATATGGTTCTTCTAATATTTTACCGTCAATATATATTTGATTATCTTTAATTTCTACATATTCACCAGGCAAACCTATTACTCTTTTAATGAGATATTTAGTATCAGCATAAGATACAGAAACTATGTCTCCTCTATTTATTTTAAATATTTTGTAATATAACTTATCTAATACAACAACATCATTTTCTTTATAGGTTGGTGACATAGAAGGTCCTATCACTTGTTCAAGAGTTACAACATATAGTGCTACTAACAAAACACCAATAACCACTAATATATATTTGAATGTATCTTTAAAAAATTCTTTAATTTCCAACCAATCCACAACATTCAACTCCCAAATTAATTCTAACACATTATTATATTTAAAATAAAGAGTTTAAAATATTTTGTTTTAACTTTACATAACATATGTAAAGAAAAAAGGATATTTAAATCCTTTTTAATTAGTTTCCTCAGAAATAGCTACAAACTCACCATTTCTATTTTCAAATTTTAATGTATAATTTTTCTTATCATTTGTAGAGAAAGTTCTCTCATAAGTTATATATACATACTTAATATTTGTTGAATTAATTGAACTAGTACGATACACAGGATTATAGAATGCGTCATTTTTATATTTAGACCAACGTATTCCCACAGTTGAACCTTTTACATCAAATAATCCACCAGTTGAAAATTCGTTATCTATTGTTTTTAAAATTTGTGTTGTGCCGTCAATATATTCTGCTTTAATATTTGTAATTTCAATATTTTCCAAATAAGTTTCTGTGATTTCTAAGAAATCTTCATCTACCTTTATAGTTTCTTTTGTATAACTATTATAGTCCCAATCTAGAAATCCACGTTTAGGTACATATCTTACAAAGCTCTTATTTAAATTGAATTTAACTACAAATTGAGTATCATAAGCTTCTTCATAAGTTATATCATAAGTATACTCATTATTAGTAAACTCACCATCAGTAACTGTTAAAGTAATATCCTCACCTACATTAGCTGTAGTGAAATCAGTTGTATAAGAAGTTATTTCCTCTTTATGACCATCTTTAAATACCCTCTTAACAATTAAGTAGTTTTTAATATCTACATTACTGTTTACTTGGAATTGTAATTGTGTGTTAGGTTTAAGAGTTACTTCTATTCCAACTTGTACTAAAGAATCATCAATGTCATATTTAGCTACATAAGTTATATCACTTGTTACTAATGTTTCACTTGTTGGCTCTGCTGGTTCCCATCCTACAAATTTAAATCCTTCGTTTGGAGTAACACTTGGAACAATAATTCCAGCTGCTTCAAATGTTAAATCTGTTAATATGTTTTCATAAACTAAAGTACCTTCTAGAGTTCCATGTTCTCCAGCTTCGAACTTAACTGTATAATGTTCTTCATCTTCATCTGGAATATTATTTCCATTTTCATCAGTTGTTGCTTTATATGTTACTGTTACTGTTACATCTTCTTTTGGCATTACACCTTCTACTACTGCTTTATCTGCTGTGTATTTTTCTATTACTGGTGTTTCTACTCTGTAACTCATATTATAAACTACATCTTTTGTATATGTTTCATATGCTTCTTTGCCATCTACATATACATATTTTATTGTTAGTTTATATGTTTCTTCTTCATCTGCTATTCCGTTTTGATTTTCATCGTTGATTGGTCCAAATACTGCCTTATATGTTACATCACTTGTTACTAATGTCTCACTTGTTGGCTCTACTGGTTCCCATCCCTTTAATTCATAATAATTATCAGCTACTGCTGTTGGAACATTAATTCCAGCTGCTTCAAATGTTAAATCTGTTAATATGTTTTCATAAATTAGAGTTCCTTCTAATTTACCTCTTCCTTCGCTTTCAAATTTAACTGTATAATGTTCTTCATCTTCATCTGGAATATTATTTCCATTTTCATCTTTAAATACTTCAACATCACGAGTTACACTAGCACTTTTACCATATCTATCAGTTATAGTGTAAGTTAATGTATATTTTCCTACAGAATCAACATCTAAATTACTCTCAACTTTAACATCTGATTCCTTTGTTATATTATCGTGTGGATCTAACTCGATTTCAACGCCAGCTTCTACATACCTAGAGCCTACTGCCATTTTGTATGGATTATCACCCAATAATCTAATTATTGGATCAATAGTCTCTGGATGAGATTCTGGGTCGAAAGGATCAGTTGGATCTTCAGACTTAATTTCTTCTTCATTAGTAAATCCGTCGTTATCTTCATCACCTTTTGGATCAAGAACAACTAATTCACGAGTTGAAGATTTTGTATTATTATTTTTACTTACAGTATATGTTATAGTGTAAGTACCTATATTTAACTTAGTTGTATCTGTTATATCTGCATTTATTTCTAATTTTTCATCACTATCTAGCGTAACACCAGTCATTACATCATATTTGTCACCATATAAAATGATAACTCTCTTTGGTTCTACTTTAATATTAGGAATATTTGTTACTGGGTTTACAACAGGAGTAGTAATATCTTGGTTATTGTCATTATTCAAATCATCATCTTGATTATCTTTAGGTTCTACTACATCTTTTATAGGATCTTTTAATACTGGTTTAACTTCACCTGGATTGGCAAAAGTAAACATAAATAATCCTAAAAAGATAAATAAAACTATAGCAATTATTTTCTTTTTGCTCATTATTAAACCTCCCTTTAATTTCTACAACCTTTTATATTGAGCCGGACGAACTTTATTTTAAATTTTTAATTATTTCTTCATTCCTACAAAGAATGGACTAAACTGATATGCATTATTTAAAGACTCTCTATGATAACTATAAACTTTGTATCCTAAACCTACACATTCATCTACTGTACCATCATCAAACTTATGAGTCTTTTCTGATAAGCAAAATACAGGTTCTTTTTCATTTTTAATCTTGATGAAATCAGTTAACCAAATAGCTGCTAAAACTGTTATACCTACCCAAAAGATAATATTGAATACTAATTTAGCAATTTTTTTACCTTTAGGTTCTTCTGCAACAACTATTTCTTCTACCTTTTTAGTGCTAGCTTTTTTGCTTTTAGGTTCTTCTGCAACTACGTTTTCTTTTACTTTTTTCATATCGTTTCACCGCCTCTCACAAATCAATAACATCCGACAACTATATTTTATATTTTTAACTAAAAAAAGGCAAGCTTTTTTATACATTTTTCTAAAAATTGCATCAATATTCGACCAATTTCTAAAAAAAGAATTATACACTATAATATATAATTCTTTAGCTTTCCTTTTATTCTTATTTTTGTATCATATTTAGTAAGTTTATTTTAAATATATCCTTTTCAGCATGTTCTTTAGATACCATAACCCCTTTATAAGTTACCAGTTCTGATGCATGGCCTTCACTTAGAATATCCTTTGGTTCAAATTTATCTAACATTACTATTTTTTCACTGTGATATACAACATAGTATAACTTAATATCACCGTGTACCTTAGAAAACATAGCGTCCGTTGGAAGTTTTAATTCATAAGTAGTTGTATTGTTTGCTTGATTAAATGAAATAGCTTTTCCTAAAAAATTACCTTCTTTTAAAGATGGATAATAATCAAAATATAATTTTTTATAAGCTAACATATTATATTTTTTTATTGCTCTTTCAAGCTTTCTAAATTCGTTTTCATTCACGTAATCAAATATATATGTTTCCTTCATACATTCACCTCCATTTGGACACTTCTTCTACTATAAATATAGTAACACAAGGGTTCTTTTTTGTCAAACGAAAAAAAGGAAAAAAAGTGTTTTATACACTTTTTATACTTCCTTTACATTACCTGTTAACTTATAACCTTTACCAATAAGTTTGGCATCAAAATTGCTATAGCTCCACTTGATATCGGTTGTTCCTTTAACAAATGTACAAGTCTTAGACCTATAATATGTAACTTTTGAATATATAGGGACTTTAACAGTTTCATATATTGGTACTATTACTTGTTTTGTCTTTTCAACTTCTCTAAAGTCATAAACTGGTACCGTTTGTTCTTCATACACATCAACAGTTCTATATACTGGTACTTCTTTAGTATACTCTTTAACATCATAAACAGTTTCTACCTTATAAATTTCCCAAGTATAAATTGTTTCGTTAGTACAATAAGAACAAGAAGATGGCTTATCTACACTTATTACTTTATAATGCATAGTATCAGTATTACTTGGAACTTTAGTTCCAGTATCTACTCCCACATATACTTCAACAGTGCCAACCGCTACTTTTTCTGTATAAGTTTCTGTCTTAGTTCCAACCTGGATTTGTTTTGTTCCAGTCTTTACTAGCTTTGTAGTATAACCTGAAATATATCTTTCAACATCAGTATATGTTTGCTTTTCTATCTTTGTACCTGTTTGTATAGTTACATCTTTATAACCTGTAGTTTCTTCTACTTCTTTAGTTTCCACTTTAACCGAGTCAGATGCCTCTATTGGATCTTTTTGCCATTTTGACCAATCAGTACAATTAGTGCAATCCTTAGTTTCTAATTTATACTCATACATGTATTTATGAGATACTGGATTGGTTGGATTCGTCGGATTTGATGGTGTACTAGGATTTGTCGGATTTGATACTGGTTTTGTGTCTGATACTTGTTTTTCACAAATACCATCTGGACAATAATTATAGCATCCTAAGTAAACTATTATATAGTCTTCATCTTCACCACAACTTAAATTAACTTTTAGTCTATACTCTTCATCATACTTAGTCATTTCTACATATGATTTAGTTTCACTACAATACTTACCATTTTTATCTTTCATTTTAAGCACTAAATGCAAGTCATACATTTCTCTTAAAGTTAACTTTTTAGTTTCACCAACAACTTTTGGCATTCTTTCGTTCGTAAAATAGCCTATTGCAGCTTCTTTCATCCTACCAACATTATTAGCAAACACTTCATCATAAAGCACAGATAGTCTCTCAAGATCACGTGTACTTTGAAGTTTTTCATCTACATAGTTTTTGGTAGGAAATAACCATAACATTAAAAATACAAATAAAAGTACCAATAATAATGTTAAGAAAAAGCTTTTAAATGAGAATTTTTCTTTTCTTTCCTCGTACATATAGAGCCCCCCTTGTTTTAATGCCTTATATACTAGCACCATTAACCTTTTTTGTCAAGTTATTATAAATTAATTCTTATCAAATAATATTTCTTTTTTCCTCTTCTTATTACAATAACACTATTATCTATAGCTATATTTTTATCTAAGACCAAGTCTTCTTGTGAAATTACATTTCCATTGATGCTTATTGCTCCACTATTTAAAAATTCTCTTACTTCTCTTCTAGAAGAACAAATTTTATTATCAACTAAAACATCTATTAATGAAGAACCAGAATCAATATTAAAGCTTGGAACACCTTTAAAGCAAATCTCTATTTCATCTTTTGTAAGTTCACTAACATTACCATTAAATAAAACCTCGCTCATTTTTAAGGCATGATTAAACTCTTCTTCACCGTGAAGAAAAGTTATAACTTCTCTAGCCAAAGCTTTTTGAGCTATTCTTAATTCAGGTTTAGATGTGTGCTCGGCCTCAATCTTCTCTATTTCCTCTTTTGTTAAAAATGTTAATTTTTTTAAATAATCTATAACGCAAGCATCATCCGTATTAATTAAATATTGATATAATTCATAACTAGAAGTTTTATTTTTGTCAAGCCATAGCGCATTTCCTTCTGTTTTTCCGAATTTTACGCCATTAGAATCAAGTACAAGTGGCATAGTCATACCATATAGTTCTACGTTACTTTTCTTTCTAGCAAGTTCTATTCCTGTTGTTATGTTTCCCCACTGATCAGAGCCAGCAACTTGAAGTGTAACACCTTTTGACTCATTTAAATGTACAAAATCAAGGCCTTGTAATAAAGTATAAGCAAATTCACAGAAAGTAATTCCAGTATCTAGTCTTCTACTTATTATGTCTTTATCTAGCATATAGTTTACATTTATATATTTGCCGTAATCTCTTAAAAAGTCAAGAATATTTATATCTTTAATCCAATCATAGTTATTTACGACTTCAAATCCAAAAATATTTTTAGCCTGATTAGTTAGCCCTTCAACATTTTTTTCTACTTCTTCTTTACTGATCATTTGTCTTTCTTTAGATGGTTTTGGATCGCCTATAAGGCCAGTAGCTCCACCAATAAGAAGTATAGGCTTATGCCCATAACGGGCAAGTCTGGTTGCTATTAAAAAGCTTGAAAAATGACCAATATGCATTGAATCTGCTGTTGGATCTGTACCTATATAAAAAGTTAATTTTTCTTCATTTAATTTTTTTTCTAATTCTGGACTACTAATATCTTTTATAAGTCCTCTCCATTTTAAATCTTCAAATAATGTCATAATATTCCTCCTAATCTTTATCACAAGTACAATTATCACAGTCACAGTTCATAATTTGAACACCATGAGTTGTACCAATTCTAGTAACTCCTAAATTAATAAATTCTTCTGCTTTTTCATAACTATCAATTCCGCCACTAGCCTTTACTTCTAAAACATCATTTTTATAGTCATTTATAAGTTCTATATCTTTTACTTGTGCCCCACTTAAAGAAAATCCTGTACTAGTTTTAATAAAATTAACAAATGTTTCATTGCATATTTGAGTCATTTTTATTATTTCTTCGTCAGTTAAAAGACAAGTTTCAATAATAACTTTTAATACTTTACCATCTATTGCATCTCTTACTTCTTCTATCTCGTTTTTAACATATTTATAATCTTTATTTTTAAGGGCTGAAATATTTATTACCATATCTATTTCTTTAGCGCCTTTCTCAACAGCATCTATTGCCTCAAATACTTTTGTTTCAAGAGTATTTATTCCCATTGGAAATCCAACTACTGTACAGACATCTATATTGTGTCCCTTTAAAAGATTAACCGCTAGTGGTACATAATAAGGATGCACACAAACACTAGCAAATCTATATTTTATAGCCTCATTACATAGCTTTTCAATATTTTTTAATGTAGCAGTATTTTTTAAATTAGTATGATCTATATATTTATTTAATTCCATATGAACATCTCCTTTTTCTAAAATCACTAATTTTATAATAACAAAAAAGTATTACAAACATAGGGACGTAATTTACGCGGTACCACCCTATTTCATAATACTATTATGCTCTTGAAAGTTATAACGGACTTATCCGGCTTAAAAGTAATTCGCTATTTTAACTTGTTTAACTTACACCACCGTTAAATCTCTTCATTTCCATTAAAACAACTACTAAAATAATTAAGTTAACCAAAAAATAATCTTTGTATGCTTGGGTCGTTAATAATTTGGTTATAGTAATATAGCGAAACAAAGAAAGCTATAGCCAAAATAAACACATACCATACCATTGACTTTACTCCCCACTTCATACGTCCTCCTAAAATATTATTTTATCTTCATTAGTATCTTTAAACCTATATAATTTAGCAGGTCTACCTAATGAAATAGAACTCATCTTGCTTAAGTCTTCTAATACATTAAGATTGATAAGTTTCTTTCTAAAATTTCTTCTATCAAGTTTTGTATTATACAAGTTTTCATATAACTTTTGAATATCTGGTATTTTAAATTCACCAGAATATATACTTTTTATAGTGTTTAAATGAGTTAAATCATCTTTTAAACACTCTATAAGTTTTAAAGTAAAAATATCAGATTTGTCTAAACTTGATAATTTAATAAATCTAAAATTACCTTTTAAGACTACATCTTTATACCTAATTATAGCATAATATAACATAGTTATTACAAGTCCAAAGTCATTTTTTTCAGTAAATGTATACCCCTGCTTTAGTGAAATAGAATCCAGCTTAAAATTGGCCTTCAAATACTCCCTACAAGATATATTCGGGTCATCTAAGCAGGTAATCGTTGGTAGAAACGAAACATCGTATAAAACATATATATCGTTATCTATTACTGTAAAAATTCCTATAACACTTCTCAAACTTATATTCATAACTACCTCTTTGTGTCTTAAACACAATCATTTTATAACAAAATGACTATAATGTCAAATCATTAAATAAGAAATTAATTTTGAAGGATCTTCATTATTAAATATTATGTCATATATTATATTTATAGTTGGAATATCAATTTTTTTATGATTGATTAATTTATATATACTCTTTAATGTATATAATCCTTCTACAGTAGTTTTAGATAAATACTCATCTAATTCTTTCCTTGTAGCTTTACTTCCAACTAACTTTCCAAAACTATAATTTCTACTTTTAATTGAAGTACAAGTAAGCAAAATATCTCCAAATCCCGCAAAAGATAATATTGTTTTTTTAGATCCTCCGAGTGCATGAATTAGTGCTTTTATATCATGCAATGCTTCTGTGATAAGAAGGGCTTGAGTAGAAATAGGATATCCCATACCATCTATCATGCCAGATGCTAAAGCTATTATATTTTTGACAGATCCACAAACCTCAATTCCAACTATATCTGAAGTTGGATATAATATAAAATGTTCATTTGATAAAGCTTCTTTTATATAACTTAGTGTCCTCTTATTTTTAGAAGCACAAGATAAACCTACAGGAACTTTGTTTACTAAATCAACTGCAAAACTAGGTCCAGATATTGCTCCTATATTTTTAGTTTTTATTTGTTTATGAACCATATCGTGTATAAAAAGACAAGTATCCTGCTCTATTCCTTTACTAGCTATACAAATATGTTGATTAGGTCTTATAAAATCTTTTAATTTTTTACAAACATCACTTATAAAGGCCGTAGGAATAGCAATAATTATAAGTTTACTATTTTCTATTGCTTGACATAAATTAGTAGTTACATATACATCGTCATCTAATACAAATTCTTTTAGTCTAGAACTTTTTTTAGTTTCTAATAATTCATTTTTCTCTTCCTCAAAAGTAGTCCATAGAGTAAGCTCATGCCCATTTTCTGCAATTATTTTAGAAAGAGATAAACCATATGCGCCAGTACCAAGTATCGTTACTTTCATATTCTCACTACCCATCTATAGTAATTATATAAAATAAAAGGTACTTTTTCAAGTACATTTTACCTATTCTGTTCTAAGTGCTACTACAGGATCTTTTTTACTGGCCAATTTAGCTGGAATAAGTCCACCAATTACTGTAAGTGTCGTTGATACTAATATTAAAATTAATGCGTGAATTGGATTAAGTTTTGCAACATTAGATAACTCAGTCAAATTATATATAATTTTGTTTACTGGTATCGTTAACAACAAGGCAATTAAAATTCCTATAACACCTGATGCTATACCTATAATAAATGTTTCTGCATTAAATACTCTAGATATATCTTTTTTTCTAGCGCCCAAAGCTCTTAAAATTCCTATTTCCTTAGTTCTTTCAAGAACAGATATATATGTTATAATTCCTATCATTATTGATGAAACTATAAGAGAAATAGAAGAAAAAGCTATTAGCACTATCGTAATTGCTGACATAATAGAACCACTCATAGAAGAAATCATCTGTGCTTGATCGACATAAATGACCTTTTCATCTTCAGATAAATTTTCGTTATATTTGTCTAGATAATTTAGTAAATCATCTTTTGAATTAAAATCTTTTGGATATAGTAATATCATATAAGGTATTGCATCTGCACCTAAATATGCTAACATATTCTCTTTAGAAATAGACGTCTCACTATCACTAGAAAATCCTAAACCAGTTAATACGTTTACATCAGTTTTCTCTTGAGCCTTTACTATATCAGAATTCTTATTTTCTGATATTATATAATCTACTAATTGTTCTGTATAAACAAGACTAGAAGTTTGAATATAAGATGGAAAATCTTCATTCATTCTAACAATACCAACAACCTTTAATTCAATAGAATTATCATATACGCTATTAAAATCGCTATTCATTTTAAATATTCCATTATCATTTATGTAAAGATCTCGGTTTAGTGCTATACGCACAGTTGAGCCTATAATATCATCAAAATCTATTTTATCTTTAATTTGAATATTTAATAAATTTAAAATATCACGAGATACCCTGTTATTAGCGTCCACTATTAAAATTATCTCATTCTTATTCTCTGGAAACCTTCCACTTAATATGTCATAGTATGATTTCATTACCAAATTTTGGTTTGACGAATCAAATGACTTAGGCATACTTGCAATACTCATCCCAGAAGTATCAATAAATTCAATATTAGAATCTGCCTTTTGTATAAAATTTAATTTTATATATCTATTATAAGCCACTCCATAAGAATATTCCTTAGGCATGTTTTCTATATATTCTATATATTCCTTAGTTATTTTATTTTTTCTAGTTAAAGTTTCAATTTGATTTTCAGATGGAATTACATATTTATAGTCAGGAAATTTTTTTAAATCTTCACCTTTTAATTTACTTACTGTTTCACTATCCATATTCATGGATTGTTCGGATATAATTATTGGCATTGCAGACATAATACCCTTTTCATACTTCTTAACTTGTAAATCAAATCCATTAGAAAGTGACAATATAAGTGCAATTCCAATAATGCCAATACTAGATGCAAAAGATGTTAAAATCGTTCTTCCTTTTTTAGTCTTAATATTATTAAACGAAAGTTTCAAAGCAGTTAAAAAACTCATTCTAGTCTTTTTAGACTTACTTTTTTTATAAGGGAGAGCTTCACTTTCATCATATGGATTAGTATCATCTGTTATTTTTCCATCTTTCAAGCTTATTATTCTACTTGAATAATTTTTTGCTAATTCTGGATTATGTGTAACCATTATAACTAATTTGTTTTTACTTATTTTTTTTAGTAATTCCATAATTTGAATACTAGTATTAGAATCAAGAGCTCCCGTTGGCTCATCCGCTAAAACAATATCCGGATCATTTATAAGAGCACGTGCTATTGCAACTCTCTGCATTTGGCCACCACTCATTTGATTTGGCTTTTTATTTATATGATCAATTAATCCAACTTCTTTTAATGCTTTAATTGCTCTTTTTCTTCTATCTCTTTTTGAGACTCCACTAAGAGTTAAAGCGAGTTCAACATTCGAAAGTACAGTTTGATGAGAAATCAAATTATAGCTCTGAAAAACGAAACCAATTCTGTGATTCCTATAAGAATCCCAGTCTTTATCCTTATATTTTTTAGTGGAAATTCCATCAATAATTAAATCTCCACTAGTATATTTATCAAGCCCACCTAATATATTTAAAAGAGTAGTTTTTCCACTTCCACTAGGTCCTAATATAGACACAAACTCATTTCTTCTAAAACTTATACTAACGCAATCTAGGGCATTTTGAACAAAAGAACCTGTCTTATAAACTTTAGATATATTTTTTATTTCAAGCATAATTCCTCCTGTTTAATTTGGTATAACTAATTATATCATACTTTAAATAAATATATAACTAATTATTTTTTATTGCTTCAGAAAGTTCTATAGTAGTTTCCTCTAATTTGTTTTCCCTATAATATTTTATTTTGACTTTATCACCAACTGAATGTTTATATAGAAGATATTTGAAATAAGAAGCATTCTCTATTTTTTTACCATCCATTTCAACAATTACATCTCCAACCTTAAGTCCCGCTTTTTGTGCTGGTTTTCCTTCTTCTATAAAACTTAATACAGCCCCAAACGTTACATCGTTACTTATCTTTATATCATAATAGTATTGTAAATAAAACGTATTATTTAAATCTGAAAGTTGTACTCCCAAATAAGGTCTTTCTATTGTTTTTAAGGTTTCTAAGCTATCAATTATTGCCATAACTGAATTTATTGGTATAGCAAATCCCATACCTTCTACTCCAGTTCCAACTAATTTTGATGAAGTTATACCTACTACTTGACCTTTTATATTACAAATAGGTCCACCGCTATTTCCTGAGTTTATAGAAGCATCAGTTTGAATTACATCCATCATATATGATTGTTGCTCTATGCTTACAGTTACCATTCTATTAGTTCCAGAAACTATTCCTTTAGTAATAGTTCCCATATAATCTTTTCCAAGTGGTGCTCCTACAGTGAATAAAGTATCCCCCAACTCAAGTGCACTAGAATCTCCAATTTCTGCAACACTATTTACATCACTTGCATTAACTTTTAATATAGCTATATCATAGTATGAATCAGAATTAACGTATTGTGCCTCTACTTCTTTACCATCAGTAAAAGTTATAACGTATTTATTACCGCCTTCTATTACATGATAATTAGTTAATATATATCCGAAATTATCGTCTTTTTTGTATACAAATCCAGAACCAGAAGCAACTGAACCTCTGTCATTTGAAACCTCTATATAAATAGTCGAATCATATATATTTTTTATTGCTTCCTTAAGATCACTAGATTCTTCAACTGCCGTTACTTTAACGTTTTCTTTTGAAACATTTACTTGCTTAGTAGTACCCCTGCTAGCAAATATATATAGTATAAGTAAAATAATTGTTATAGAATATACTATATAAATAATTTTAGAAGTATTATTATTACTATTATTATGATGATTTTGATTTATAGATGAATTATTTGATTTAGTTTCAGTAAAATCAGCATCTATTACTTTTTTACTTTCTTCTTTTTCTACCTTTTCTTCATTATCCATAATTATCCTCCCAATATAATCATAGTATACCTATATTATGATAAAAATATGAAAATATATAGTAATTTTGATGTTTTTTATAAAAAAATAGTTTTATAAATCAACAAAAATAGTTGATATATAAAACTACTTAATTATTTACTTTATTTTTAAAAGTATTTAACATTTTACTATACTCATCTGCTTTAAATAGCTTTTTCTCAAAGGTTAATTTTTCTCTCCCTTGCTTAAATACTATAACGAACTCGCGTTTCTTTTCTCGTACTTTTTTTATAGAATTATATTTATAATCTGTTTTATGACCATTTATTGTAAGAGAAAATTTATTTGGAGTTAACTCTAAAATATATTTTCCATATGTATCATAATTTAGCATACTATTCAATTTGAAATAAGCAAAAATATATAAAATATTTAATAAAGATATAACAAGAACAAGAATTAATATATATATTGGTAAAAATAATAAACTTATCTTGTTAATAGAAAAAATTAAGTAAATTATTATTCCTATAGCTAATAATACTAGATTATTTATAGTTCTAGCTTTAATTAAATATTTTTTAAAATCATTCTTAGTATACATATAACTAACTTTCATCTTTTAACATTCCTTTCAAATATTTTCCTGTATAACTTTGCTCACAATTAGCAACTTCTTCTGGCGTTCCGAGCGCTATTACCTTTCCACCGCCAGATCCTCCCTCTGGGCCTAAATCTATTATATAATCAGCAACTTTAATTACATCTAAATTATGTTCTATCACGATCACAGTATCTCCATTATCCACTATTCTATTTAATATATTAAGTAAATTCTTGATATCGTGAATATGTAATCCAGTAGTTGGTTCATCTAAGATAAATAAACTCTTACCTGTCGGTTTCTTTTGTAATTCTTTAGCTAATTTAACTCTTCCAGCTTCTCCACCAGAAAGAGTTGGAGCACTTTGACCCAATTTGACATATGATAGTCCAACATCATATAAAACTTGCAATTTGTCTTTTACCTTGGGAATGTTTTTAAAGAATTCTAATGCTTCTTCTACATTCATATTTAAAACATCATATATGCTCTTACCTTTATATTTAACTTGCAAAGTTTCTCTATTATACCTAGTTCCATGACATACTTCACAAGGTACATAAACATCTGGTAAAAAATGCATCTCTATTTTCTTTACACCATCACCAGAACAAGCTTCACACCTTCCACCTTTTACGTTAAATGAAAATCTTCCTTTATCATATCCTCTAATTTTAGCTTCTTTTGTTTCTGCAAATACATCTCTTATATCATCAAAGACACCTACATAAGTAGCTGGGTTACTTCTTGGAGTTCTACCTATTGGAGTTTGAGATATTTGAACTATTTTATCTATTTGATCCAATCCAACTATAGCTTTGTGCTTACCAGGTTTATCTTTAGATTTATATAAATTTTGATAAATTGCTTTATATAGTATTTCATTTACTAAGCTAGACTTACCACTTCCACTTACTCCAGTAACGCAAACAAACTTACCTAAAGGAAATTTAACATTTATATTTTTTAAATTATTTTCCTTGGCACCCTTTACCTCAATATATTTACCATTACCTTTTCTTCTTAATTTAGGTACTTCTATTTTCATTTTACCACTTAAGTACTTACCTGTTAAACTATTACTATCACACATAACTTCTTTTGGTGTTCCTTTTGATACTATAGTTCCACCATGTATTCCAGCAAGAGGTCCAACATCGACCAAATAATCAGCTGCAAGCATTGTATCTGTATCGTGTTCAACCACTATAAGTGTATTGCCTAAATCTCTCATTTCTAATAAAGAGTTAATAAGTCTAGTGTTATCCCTTTGATGTAAACCTATGCTTGGTTCATCTAGTACATATAAAACTCCAGTTAACCTAGATCCTATTTGAGTAGCTAGTCTAATTCTTCCAGCTTCTCCACCACTTAAAGTACCTGCCATTCTGTTTAAAGTTAAATAACTAAGTCCTACATTTATTAAGAATTTTAATCTATCTTTTATTTCTTTCAATATAAGTTCAGCTATTTTTAATTGTTCTTTATTTAATTTTAAATCACTTAAAAATTCATATAGTTCACCTATAGAAAGCTTAGTAACTTCATAAATATCTTTTTTATTTATTTTAACAGCTAAAACTGAAGAATCTAGACGAGCACCTTTACACTTTGGACAAGGCAATTCCATCATGAATTTATCCAACCAATCTCTAATCCATCCACTTTTAGTTTCTATATATCTTCTCTCTAAATTGTTTATTACTCCTTCAAAGTAATCAGTAGTTTTTCTAGTATTACCATTATTTGCTACATAATTAAATTCAAGAGGTTCTAGGGAACCATACAAAATCAAGTTTAACTCATCTCTTGTCAAGTCTTTTATAGGTTTAGTTAAATCTATATTATAATGATTAGCTAATGTTTTTATTTGTGTATAAGAAATAGAAGCGTCCATATTGAAAGCAACTATCCCACCATCCATTATACTTTTATTCTTATCCGGCATTATTAAGTCTTCATCTATCTTTTGCTTAAATCCAAGTCCATTACATTCTTTACAAGCACCATATGGAGCATTAAAACTAAATAATCTTGGTTCAAGTTCTGGAAGAGAAAAGTCACAATCAGGACAAGCATATTTTTCACTCATGACAATAGTGTCACTTCCAACAACATCTATAGCACACTTACCATGAGCTATTTTACAAGATAATTCTATAGCTTCATATAATCTACTTCTTATATCACTTTTTATTATTAATCTATCTATAACAACTTCTATTGAATGCTTTTTATTTTTTTCTAATAATATTTCCTCGTTTAAATCGTGTTCCTGTGAATCAATTCTAACTCTTGTATATCCATCTTTTTTTAAGTCTTGCAATAAATCTTTATGCGTTCCTTTTTCTCCATGAACAACTGGAGCTAATACTCTAATTTTAGTTCCTTCAATGAGATTTAAAATTTGATTCGTCATTTCTTCTATACTTTGGCTTGTTATAGGTTTGCCGTGTACTGGGCAATATGGAACACCAATTCTAGCATAAAGTAATCTTAAATAATCATAAATTTCAGTAACAGTACCTACAGTACTTCTTGGATTATTATTAGTAGTTTTTTGATCTATACTAATACTTGGGCTAAGTCCTTCTATACTATCAACATCAGGCTTATCTGTATTACCTAAAAATTGACGAGCATATGCACTCAAGCTTTCTACATATCTTCTTTGACCTTCTTTATATATAGTATCAAAAGCAAGACTAGATTTACCACTTCCTGAAACACCAGTCATAACTATTAATTTGTTTTTTGGAAGCTCCAAATCAACATTTTTCAAATTGTTTTCTCTAGCACCTTTTATTATAATTTTATCCATAAAACCACCACAAATATTATACATTAGTATTTATAAATTAACAAGAAAAAAAGTACATAATATTTGTACTTTAATGATTCGCATTATTATTTAATGTTTTATATAATTGCCTTCCGTGCAATCCGAAATCTTCTAAAGAGGCCTCGTTAACTCTACTTAAAACAATACCATTATTTAAATTTTTAATTCTTTCTATATGTTTTTCCAATGTAGGAGTTTCAATTGAAACCTTAGTATCTCTAAGACTATTTGAAATTACTATAGAAGTACGATAACCAATAACGCTTGAGTTTGGGTATTTAGATAATTGTGGTGTATCTATATATTTTTCTTCTACATTAGTTATTGCAATTTTTTTACCAGTTTTATCTATATAGAAATTATTTCCATTCAAACAAACACTAGCTGCTCCCTCACTAAAATCAGATGCATCGTCAAACATAAATGGAATTACTACTTCATTTTTTGAATTAATAAATCCATATTTACAATTTTTCTTAACTGCGGCAATGCCATCAGAAAAACTTTTAGCATCTTCATATTCAAAAGGTATTTTAACATTATTATTTATATCTATAAATCCATATTTACCATTTTTCTTAACAGCAGCAAGACCTGAAGAAAAACTTTTAGCGTCTTCATATTCAAAAGGAATTATTAATTCAAATTTATTATTGATAAAACCAAATTTATTATTTTCAACAACTAATGCCCTATTGCAACTAAAAGCTGATAATTCTTGATATGGAAGAGATTTTATTCTTTGACCCAAAGTATTAATATAATAATTTTCAACACCATCACTAACTGCTGCTAAACCTTCTGAAAACATTGTGGCTTTGGTAAATCTATTTTTAATAGCAAATTTACCTGCTTTATTAATATAACCAAAGAAGCCTTTATAGCAAACAAGCGCAAGACCACTATTAAATTTTGATGCATATTCAAATCTAAATGGAATCTTAACTTCACCCGACTCATTTATATATCCATAAGATAATATAGAACTTATGTAAATTGCTACGGGTGCCAGCCCATCACTAAATTCTCCTGCTGCATCAAAATCTGAAACAAATGGCATTTGGTTTTTCTTGTCTATGTATCCAAAAAGTAAATTTTCATCTCTAACGCTAGCAAGGCCACCACTAAACTTACCTAAATCAGTAAATCCATTCCCTAAATCAGTTTGACTTTCTACTTTTATTTTAATACTATTTTCTACATTTAAATCCATTGTTTCCCTCCGTATAGTCGATTATTATATATTTTTTAGTGAATTATGTCAAATTATACTAACAAGCCTTTAAAAATATTCTAAATATATTATTTTGACCCAAATCATAATCAATCATATTTTCAGGGTGCCACTGTACACCTATAAAAAATTTTTTATTTGGATCTTCTATGGCTTCTATAACTCCATCGTTAGATATCGCTGACACTTTCATAATAGTATCTTTTATTGTCGAATTATGTCGACTATTGACTTTTATTTCATCTTTTTTAAATATATTGTATAGTTTAGAGTTCCTAAAAATGTGAACACTATGAGCATAACTTAGATTTTTTTTGTGATTTTTAACATTTACTTCTTTGCATCCAAAAATATTACCCATAAGTTGCATTCCAAGACAAATACCCAGCACAGGTTTATCTATATCATAAATGTACTTTAGCGCTGCTTTATCGTATTCTTCAAAATCATCTCCGCCAGAAAATATCACCCCATCAACTAAATCAATTAGTTCTTTATAATCCTCATCCAAAACTATTCCAACTGCTATGCCACCGTTTTTTCTTATAGCTTTAACTATGTCACTATACATTATATTTGTACTATGTCCTTCTTCACTTTTGCTCCCTCTAGTTACTATCCCAATAAGTTTCATCATATCACCAATTAATATTATTATAAAAAATTATTAATAATACTTAAAAAGTGAATCAAACGATTCACTTTACTTCTTTTTTTAATTCATATAACAAATTTATAGCTTCCATCGGAGTCATATTAAGTGGATCAACTGCTTTTAATTTATTAATCAATTCATCATTTTCATTTTTTGTAACTAAATCAAGAGGTAATGATTCTTGAATTTTTATATCTCTTTTAGTTTCTTTTGATTCATAAACACTTAATATTTCACTAGCTCTTTTAATTAGTGACTCTGGAAGATTAGCTAATTTAGCTACGTGTATTCCATAACTTTTATCAATACTTCCATCTTTTATTTTATGTAGAAATGTAACTGTTCCATTTTCTTCGTGTGCACTTACGTGTACATTTTTTAAATACTTTAGTGTATCAGAAAGTGATGTAAGTTCGTGATAATGTGTTGAAAACATCATTTTAGCACCTATAAAATCGTGTATATATTCTATTATAGATTGCGCTAAAGCCATACCATCAAAAGTAGCAGTACCTCTTCCAAGTTCATCAAATAATATCAAAGAATTTTTACTTGCATTTTTTATTGCTCTATTAGCTTCATTCATTTCAACCATAAATGTTGATTCACCGCTAACTAAATCATCGCTCGCACCTATTCTAGTATATATAGCATCGAAAATTTTCATTTTAGCACTTGAAGCTGGTACAAAGCATCCTATTTGAGCCATTATAACTGTAATAGCAAGTTGTCTCATATATGTACTTTTTCCAGCCATATTAGGTCCAGTAATAAGTAATATGTTTGTATTTTCATCCATTATAATGTCATTAGGTACATACTCACTAGTCATTACCTTTTCAACTACAGCATGCCTATTTTCTCTTATATCAATAACATTTTCATCAATCAATATTGGCCTTACATAATTGTTTTCTTCTGCAACAGTAGAAAATGATTGAAGAACATCTATTTCACTTATAGTTTTAGCTATTGCTTGTAAGCGAGGTATATATTTTTTTACTTCCTCTCTTATATTTACAAACAAATCATACTCTAAATTAATTATTCTTTCTTCAGCATTTAATATTAAGGATTCTTTTTCTTTTAGTACCGGACTTATATATCTTTCACAGTTACTTAATGTTTGTTTTCTTTCATATCCATAAGAATCTTTTACTAAGTTGGTCATGCCTTTTGATACTTCTATATAATATCCAAATACCTTGTTATATCCGACTTTAAGAGTCTTTATTCCAGTCTTTTCTTTCTCTGAAGCCTCAAATTTAGCTATAAAATCTTTTCCATTAGTCCTAATACTTTTTAACTCATCTAGTTCACTATTATATCCTGATTTTATCAAATAACCTTCTTTTAATCCTATAGGTGGATTATCATAAATAGATTTTTCTAATAACTCATATAAGTCACTTAGTGTTTCTATATCTTCAAAACCTATAGAGTTTAGTATACTTTTAATATCTGGAAGAACTCTTAGTGAACTTTTAAGTTGCAATAAGTCTCTAGCATTTGCATTTCCAAAAGCTATTCGTCCACTTAGTCTTTCTAAATCATACACTTCATATAATAAATTTTTTAAGTCTTCTTTAAGGATAAACTCTTCTAATAGTTTCTCAACTATATCATACCTTTTATTAATTTCTTCTTTATCTACTAGTGGATTTTCTATATAATTTTTAAGCATACGAGAACCCATAGCAGTTTTAGTTTTATCAAGAAGCCAAATAAGAGAATATTGTCTTTGTTTTAGTCTTAATGTTTCTGTAAGCTCCAAATTTCTTTTGGTATGAATATCCATTTTTAAATAATTAGAATTAACTTTAACAATGGCTTTTTGTAAATGTGATAATGATGTCATTTTAATATCTATAACATAACTTATAAGATATTTTAAAGATTTTATTAGTCTTTCATCAGAGATATCTTCGTAAACATAATTATATTCTTCCAAATCTTTTATATCATCACAAATAGAAATTGATATATTAAATTGATTTTTTAGCACGTTCGTTATGTTTTTATCAAAGCTAGATTCTACTATTACCTCTTTGATTCCTATACTTACTATTTCACTTATCAAACTCGAAGAATTATGATCAACAAGGCTTACATAAATCTCACCAGTTGTAATATCAGTATAGCTTATTCCATATGCATGACTAAAATCTAAAATACTGCCTATATAGTTTGACTCATTTTCTTTTATTGAATCAGCATTCATAATAGTACCTTTACTAATAATCTGAATAAGACCTCTTTCTACTATTCCCTTAGCTTTTTTAGGGTCTTCTAACTGTTCACAAATTCCTATTTTATAACCTTTTTCTACCATTTTTTCAATATAAATATCAACAGCATGATAAGGAACTCCACACATAGGTACTCTTTCTTCTAGTCCTGCACTTCTACCCGTTAAAGTAAGCTCTAATTCTCTAGATGTTAATACCGCATCCTCAAAAAACACTTCATAAAAATCCCCTAATCTATAAAAAATTATTACATCAGGATGCTCATTTTTTACACTTATATAATGTTTCATCATAGGTGAAACTTTATTTATATCTACATCACACATCTTCATAACATCACCTAGATAGTATTTTATCAAATTGTTTAGTTTAAATCCAGTATTTTAATACAAATATTAACTTTATATCATAAAAAAACTATTAATAATCATTAATAGTTAAATCTATAAGTTTTAATATTTACTTTGATTTATATTAATTATTGATACCTGAAGTATTTATATTATCTAAATAATTAATTACTTCCTCAAAAGTCGATACTCCTACTATATTTATATTATAATTATACTTATCTTTTAATTTCAAAGCTTCGTCCAAATTCTCACCTATTGGGACTATAAACAAATCTGCATTCTCTTTAACAGCACTTTTAAGCTTATATTCTACACCGCCTATGCTTCCAACATTACCATCTAAATCTATAGTTCCAGTGCCAACTATTTTTAAACCTTTTGTAATGTCTTCTTTAGTTAAAGAATTGTATATTGAAAGAGCCATAATAAGTCCACCACTTGATCCTGATTCATTTTTATCTATACTAACACTTATACTAGGAACAGTATTATATTCTCTTATATTACTAATTGCCATACCAATTTTTTTATTACCATCATCTTCTATTATATATGCATATTTATTTTTTGTAACTTTGTCACTTATACAAGTTATCTTTATTTTATCGCCTATTTCTAAATTATTAATTATATCGCTTATATCTTCTTTTTTAATAATATCTATATCATTTATCTTTAATATTTCGTCACCTATTTTTAAATTTGTATTAGCATTTTCTTTGATCAAAGTAACTAATAACTTACTAGAAGTTACATCTATTTTGGAGTCTGAATACTTATATGCAACATAAATAGCATTGCTAACAGCTTCATTTATAAATATTTTATCTCTTAACGTATATTCTATATCGTTTTCTCCTTCAAGAATAACATCTTCTTTTTTTAATACCTTCCAGTCTTTGTTAAACAAAGATAAAATAAGAGTTGGTATTGTTGCATTATATTCTTTTACATAGGCAAGATTAAAGCTTCCCTTACTTTCATATTTATCCATAACTATTTTATCACTTACATCACTGATACCACCTGGGGCATCTATGTAATAAGGAAACTTTATATTAAAAACAAAAAGCATTATCAAAAAAAATATTATAAACTTATAATTTTCTTTTAAAATTTTTTTTATAGCTCTTATCATATAATCACCTAATATATATTTATGATATCACTTATAATTTTATTTATCAATAAAAAAGTAGACTACAAAGTCTACATTCTTAACATTTTTTGATAATTATTTAATTCTGGATCTATACTTTCTGTTGGTTCAATAGCATTCTTGTTTTTTCCATCACAATGTAACATTCCATCAGTTGCATTATAATAAACGTCATCTGGATTTTCAAGACCATTTAAATAATCTTGATAGCTTGCCCAAACATTTCCATAAGAATCTGTATAAGCACCACTATTTTGATTAGAATTTTCTGTTGGAGCTGTTGGAGCTGTTGGTGCAACAGTTTCTGTTGGAGTTGTTGGCTCTTGAGTTTCTTCAATAGTTGGTTTAGTTGTCGTATATTTAGGATTATTTAAAACCTCTTCATAGCGTGCTTTTTCAACTAGAGTTCCTTTAGCTATAACAAGTGTTCCTGTTGATTTATAGTAAATATCATATTGTGAATAAACATATTTTCCAACTTGATCTATAGGAACATACTCTCCTCTTCCAGAATCCCAAGCATAACCATCAGGTATATTGCTTCCTGTTCCTTGATCTATAATATTATTATCAGGATCAACTACTATATATCCTGGATCACTATCGATTATATCAGAAGTGTTATTGTTATTAGAACCATTCTCTGCATTATTACGAGCGTCATCATCTACATAATAAGTTCCATCTTTACCTACAACAATACTTCCTATATCTACATTACCTGTAACATTACCATATTGTCTTTGTGAATTAGAATCTATAGCAATACCTTTTCCTAAATCATTTAGTGATCTATCACTTAAGTCATCAAAGCTTGAAGTAGTATACTTTTTATTAGAAGTTGATTTCTTATTTTTACTCCTATTTTTTAATAAAAAACCTGTAATTCCAGTAGTAGCAACTAAGAAAAAAGCTATTAATGATACCACGAATCTTTTTCTTTTTTTCTTTGGCTTTTTAGGTGCACTTACACTTTCGTTAGCCATACACGCATTTTTTTCGGCAATTACTCTATCAGCATATTCTTCAAATTTTATATCTTCTTCTGTCATAATAAATCCCTCTTTCTTTTAAAATTATATGTGCGTTTTTAATTGATGCACTATATACTAGCATATTTTAATCGTTTTGTCAATTTATTCATATTTATGTAGTAAGAAAAAAAGAAATAAAAAACTATTTCTTATTGTTATAACATAAAAGGATATTTTTTAAGAACATTGCCACATTTATTGGTCCTATACCACCTATCGCTGGAGTAATTATAGATGCCTTTTTCTTGACATTTTCAAAATCGACATCACCATAAACTTTACCTGATACAACACTTAGCCCAGCATCTATTACAACTGCTCCATCTTTAACCATTTCGCTAGTTACAAGATCTTTTTTCCCAGCAGCACTTATTATTATATCCGCAAATGATGTATAATGCTTAAGGTCAACAGTTTTACTATGACAAACGCTAACAGTAGCACCTTCACTTAATAATACATTTATGAGTGGTCTTCCAACAAGTTTTCCCTTGCCTATTATAGTTACATTTTTTCCTTCAAGTTCTACTTTATATTTTTTTAATACTTCCATAATAGCTTGAATAGTACAAGGAACAATTGTCTTTCTACCACTTATAAGTCTTCCTATATTGATGTCAGTAAGTCCATCTATATCTTTACTATTAATAATAGTATTTAATATTCTTTTTTCATTATATCTTTCTGGAATTGGAAGTTGTACCATAATACCATTAACATAATCATCATTATTTAATTCTTTTATTTTATTTATTATAGTGAGTTCCGGAGTGTCATCTTCAAAGTTAAAGTATCTGAAATATATTCCAGCCTTGCTACAAGCTTCCTCTTTAACTTTTATATATTTTTCACTTATAGCATTAGTGCCTATTTGTATAACTGCAACACTGGGTCTTATTATACATCCTTTAATGCTCTGTTTTACCTCATCTTGTATTTCTTTACTTATTTCATTTCCATCTACTATAATACTATCCATATAATATAATCATCTCCAATATTACTTTCATTGTAATTCAATTATAACAAATCCATAAGATAGGTTGTCAAGACTTAACACTATTATTAAATGTATTTGACATTTTTAGTGTAAAATAAAAAAATTGGTTAAAAATTAAACATTAACCAATCTTGTTTAAAAATCATAAGTATACCTATCAATATCATTATAATGCCACCTACAAGATGAGAATATTTTGTATATTTATTAGATATTCCAGTAAGTTTTAGTGATGTCATAGCTATTATAAATACCACTATATCATCAATCATAAACATAAGCATATATATTAACATATATAATGAATATTCTAGTTTGGATAAATTATTTAATGAAAGAATTTCAATAAACATAGCTGGCAATCCAGCTGAGCAAGCAAGTTCTACTAAGTTAACAGATATAGCAAGTAACATTATTCCAATAATTGAAATAACAAAGTGTTTTTCTGATACTATATCTTTTATCCTATCCATTATTTTTTTCTTTTTCTTCTTATCAGTAACTTGACATCCAGTATTATTTTTTAAACTCTTTTTAAAACTTACCAAATTAATAGTTCCGCCTATTAGAGCTACAAGCGCTATAACATATTTAAACAAGGAACCTACACTAGAGTTAGCTAAGGCTAAAATTCCTGTCATAAACGCCATATAAACAAGAGCAGATGTTACTAAGAATACAATTCCTAGGGTCCACATTTTTTTCCTATCTTTCATGTTAAATAACATGCTAATTAAAAATATTAAAACCCACATAGCACATGGATTAAATCCATCAACAAATCCTATTAATGCAGAAATAAGTGGTAAAGAAATATTTTTAGCGTTAAATATAATTTTTTTACCAAATATATTTAATACCTTATCAGCACTTTTTGTGTAAATTTCTTTATTTTTATCTACACACGATTTTATATCCTTATTTTGAATTATATCTTCAACCACGTCACAATGTTCTTTTTCGCTATAAGATTCTATCATTGAATCTATATTATTTTTTATTTCATCACTATACCCTATAACATAGTCACTTCCTATTATAGTAAGTGGTACAGATGACTCTTTTATATTTAATTCTTTTCTAACTTTACTAAGCAAATTGGAATAAGAACTAACTTCGTAATATTTTACATTAACGTCATCTAAAGTCTTCAAATACTCAATCTCTCTTTTGCAATGAGGACAAGAATCACTGTGAAATAAATAAACATTCACTTTAGCACTTGCTAAAGGAATAAATAAAAATAAAGCAAAAAAAGTCAATAATATTTTTTTCATGATAACTCCAAAAACCTTTCTATCTCAGCTTTAGAATGCTCTCCTATAAGCCTTTCTTGCTCCTTACCATTTACTAGTTTAATATAAACCGGTAAAATATCTCCTACATTATATTTTTCTATATCATCAGTATCATAATCTAAAGAAACTATGTCGATATTTTTATCTTTTATAATACTATTAAGCCTAGATTTCATAATCAAGCAACTGCTACACCATATAGCATCTATTTTTATAAATTTCATATTTTACTCCTTTATTTTTACACCTAACAATCTAACTAGATAAATAGATTGTGAAATATCAATGACTGCTCCTTTTAAATCTGAAAGTTTAATATTTATTCCACTAATGTTACAACTGGATAAATCAATATTCTTTAGTGTAGTATCAAGTACTTCGCTATCCTTAAAGTTTACGCAGTCTAGTTTTATATTTTTTAATTCTAAATTTAAATATGTAGATATAGAAAAATCAGAGTTATCAATATCTACATTCTTTATTTTTGAATTAGATACATTCACAAGCTTACAAACACTATCGCTTATCTTAACATTTAAAATACTACAATCTATAAAATTAACTCCTAGCATTTTACAATTTATAAATGTAACCTCATATAAACTTGCATTAATAAACTTTACATTAGATAAATCGCAAGAAATAAAAATTGTGTTTGAAATATAAGTATTAATATAATCATCTTCTGCTAGTACAACATTATTAAACTTGCAATTAGATATTTCATTATATTTTTTAAAATCAACAGATGCATCGTTAAATTCCATACTATCTAAATATTCTGTATCTACATCTATCTTAGACATGAAAGTTCCTTATAACACTTATAAAAGCATTCAAGAAAATAATCCAACTCTTCTTTTTTTGTTAAATAAGATAAACTAATTCTAATACTGTGCTCAGCTATATGATCTTCGTGTGTTAATGCATATACTGCCCTAGATCTTGTGGATGAGGATGAACAAGCACTTTGAGTGGATATATATATATCATATTTTTCTAATGCGTGAAGCATAGTTTCTGGCTTAACTTTTAATACGCTAATATTTAAAATATGTGGTATGCACGAATCATTACTATTTATTGTTACATCGTCATATTTTTTTAAATTGTCTTTCAAATAATTGTTTAAATATTTTACTTTTTCTTCTTTTTCTAAAATACCATCTAATGCGAGTCTTAATGCCTTGCTTATAGAAACAATTAATGGAAGACAAGGTGTTCCACTCCTATATACACTAGTACTTTTTCCACCATGTATTATTGGTGTAAGCTCTATTTTTTCTTTTTTTATAAGCACTCCTATTCCTTTAATTCCAAAAAACTTATGAGCAGAAAAACTTGCGAGATCAACACAAGACATATCTACATCTATCTTTCCAACAGCTTGAGTCATATCTGAATGAAAAAAGCACTTTGGATATTTTGACAATATTTTTGAAATTTCTGCTAAAGGTTGCTTAATACCAATTTCACTATTAACAGCACTTATACTTACTAATATTGTGTCATCTCTAATTAAAGACTCTAAATCTTCTAAATTAACAGTACCATCTGAATTAAGCTTTACAAAATCCACCTCATACCCATTATCAACTAGATAATTTATTGGCCCATATATAGAGGAATGCTCAAGTTCAGTTGTAATAATATGCTTGCCCCTATTTTTATATTTATCGCAGATTCCTTTTATTGCTAAATTATTTGATTCGCTAGCACCACTTGTATAAATTATTTCTTTTTCTTTAACTTTTAGAAGACGTGCAATCTGACTAGTTGCACTATCTATAACTTTTTTTGCTTCAACACCTAATTTATGCAAAGAATTAGGATTACCTATATATTCATGTGCTAAAACGAAACTATCTAAGACTTCTTTATTAGCTTTTGTTGTAGCACTATAATCTAAATATACCATACAATTCACCTATCACATTATATCACAGCATTAAGCAAAAAAAAAGAGGTTAACCTCTTTTCTAGTATAAACAAGATCCTAGTATAATAGCAAGTAAAATGTATAATACAATTATTATAACGAATCCACTATTATTCTTACAACATCTTGTTGTTTCAACAGTATTATTACAAGAGTTATTTGTACTCATCTTGACACCTCCTTAAATATAAGCTCCAAGTATGATTATTAAAAGAATAAATAATACTAAAACTATAGCTGCTCCAGATACACCAGAATTACAACACATATAATCTTTCCTCCTTTTTTTATCTTTTCAAAGTATTTTATGAAATTTTTGTAAATATGTGAGCAATTCTGTTGAATTTTAAATATTATTTTGTTAAAATATTAGTTGTATGATGAAATACATCGTATTTATTATAGAAAGGAGAGGCTAAAATGCCAAAAAATACCGAAGAAAAAAATACAAAAGGTAAAAAAACTGTAACTGGTAAGACAGCTTCAAAAAAGACAACTGCACCAAGTAAAAAAAGTGTAAGTGCTAAAAAAACTGAAAAAGTCGTAAAAAAGCCTGAAGTAAAAAAAGAAACAACTGTCGTAAAAGAAGTTGAAAAGGTTGAAAAAGTTGAATCTGTTAAACCACAAAAAAGACTTGAAAAGAAAGGACAATTTAACGATATAATCGAAAAAGTAACAGAAGATACTCCACTTGTAGTTGCGCTATGCGTAATCTTAATATTAATTGCTTTGCTTATATTTGTTTCTTGCAATAAAAGAATTCCTAAAACTTCTAAGGGTGAAGAAATTGTTGCTACTATAAAAGGAAAGACTTTTACTGCAGATGATTTATATCAAGGATTAAAAGAGAAATACGGAACTGATGCTTTAATAAACTTAATAGATGAATATATTACTGAAAAAGAAGTTACAATAACTAAAAAAGATAAAGAATATGTTCAAGAAGTTGTAGATTACTATAAAAATTATGCTGATTATTATAAAGTTGATTTAGCTACTTTCCTATCAAATTATATGGGATTAAGTGGAATAAGTGATGAAGATGGTTTTTATGATTTCGTTATGAAAGATTATAAAAAATCATTAGCTGTTCAAAAATTTATTGGAGATAACGCTAAAGAAGAAGATTTAAAGAAATATTATAAAGAAAACTATTCTGATTCATTAACTGTTAAACACATCTTAATTCAAGTTGATAGTAGTAATGAAGATAGTGATGCAGCAGATAAAGAAGCTTATAATAAAGCTGTTGAAGTTATAAATAAATTAAACGATACTGATAGTGATAATTTAAATTCTAAATTTGATGAATTAGCTCAAGAATATTCAGATGACACTGCTACTTACTCTAATGGAGGATTAATTGAAAATGTTACAAAAACTAGCGTTGAAGAATCATTCTTTAATGCAGCTAATAGTCTTAAAGATGGAAAATATACAGATAAACCAGTTAAAACAAGTTATGGTTATCATGTAATCTTAAGAATAAGTTCTACTAAAGCTAAAGAATACAAAGAAATCAAAGATGAAGTTAAATTAGCTTATGCTAAGAGTTTATTATCAGCTGATTCATCTCTACAAGTTACAAAATGGGATGAACTAAGAAAACAATATAAATTATCTATTAAAGATGACAATATTAAAGAATTATATGAAAAAGTTATAAAAGATGCTAAAAACTCAAAGAATGAAAATTCCGAAAGTTCTGAAAGCTCTGAGAACTAAAAGAAGGTTTAAAAACCTTCTTTTTTTGATTCTAATAATTTACTAACTTTGTCTGATTCAAATCCCTTAGATAAAAGATTATATTTTATTTTCATAAATAGTTCCTGACCAGAATACTTTTTAACAAGCTTATTATATAATTTAAGGTATTCTTTTTCTAAAATATCGTCATTATCCTTTTTTAAATTTGAATCTATTATTTCTTCAACTATTTGTTTTGAATATCCAAGGTTTATCATTTCATTCATAATTTTTTGCTTTAAATGATAATTTGAATGCTTTTTATTAGCATTTATTTTTTTTAATATAGCTTTTTCTAGTTTAGAATTCAAAAGACCTGTATCAACTTTTTTTAGTTCTATATCGATAACATCTTCTGGTATTTCCTGACTTAAAAGCTCTATTCTTATTTTATTTATACCTTGATTGCTTAAATAAATTTTGTCATTTATATAAGCTTTACAATACTCATAGTCATTTATTATATTTAAATCTTCTAACTTTTCTATGATACTATTAATATCATTATAAGATAAATCATTAAAATATTTCTTTAAATATTCTATAGATTCTTTTTTACTTCTTCTCTTTTTCATTATATATTTTACTAGTTTATTATAAGCATCAAAATATTTAGTACTTGAAACTATCTTTTTATAAAGGTCTTTATCTATATCTTTCTTGTATAATAAATTATACATCAAAATAACATTATCATAAGTTATTATGAAATCATCATCTAAGAATATTTTATATTTATTATTTTTTAGCTTTTCTATTTTTTTTATATTCATAAAACCACCTAAAAATATATTAACACAAACAAATGTTTTAGTCAAGAAAAGGATATCAATAATCGATATCCTCTTTATTATTTTTCATTTCAATTGTCGCTTCATTTACTGCATCATCAAATGTTTTAATAGCATCAGTAATAATACTATATCCACTAGCAGCTCCAAATCCATGAGATAAATTTTTAAACTCTTTATTTAATTTTCTTAAATATGAAATAACTTGTTTTTCAGTGTACCCTACTAAATAAAGTAAAAATTCGTTTCCATCTGTTCTTATTATTTCACTATTGTGTAATTGATGCTGCATTAATATATTAGCAGCCTCAGTAATAACTTTATCCCCTTCTTCTCTACCATAATTATCGTTAATATAAGAAATATTATTTAAATCTATAATAATTATAGCTTGAGGGTAAACTTCTGAATCATCCCAAGATTCTATTCTACTATTTAAGTATGCTCTGTTTTTTAATGAAGTAAGTTGATCAATATATTTAATTTTATCTTCTTTAGAAAGATGTACACGTTTATTTTTTCTAACTCTTGATATCATTACTTTTATATGATTATAAAAGTCAACTACAACATATATTAATAATATAATAATTACAATAACCAATATATAAGTTATATTAACATTTTCATAAGCAATACTACTATAATTATCAGAAATCAAAGTTTTTATTGAACTAAATTTAATATAAAAATCAAATAACTCTTTAAAAGTATTATTATCTTCTGTAGAATTTATAACATAACTATATTTATCATCAATATTTAAAATACAATTAATTTTACTATCTTTAAATGACGAAGTTTTATAATATGTGTAATTATCTAAATCAACTATAGCTATATCATTTAAGCCAAAATCTTTTGCTAAATCTGCTAAATTATTATATGATTTAACTTTTACATCATTTTCTATTAAATAGTTTTCTAAGTATGTGTCTTTTACAGTTAATACTTCTTTATTTTCTAGAGAGGTAATATTTTCTATTACGTCAGAGTTTTGAATGCCCGAAATTACAACAACATTTTTATCAAAAGCTCCATAAGTCTTATATACTTCATTTTTATAATTGTCATCTGCAACTATATCAAGTACAAAATCAACTTTATTAGAATTAAAATCTTCCATAAGCTTACTAATGCTATTATATCTTGTATACGTAATAGAAAGTCCGGTTACTTCGTTAAAATTCTTTAGTACTAATCCACTTAATCCTGATATCTTATTGCCTTTTAGATTGTTGTATATTCCATAGTTAATAAAACCATATACATAACTTTTACTCTTTAATTTTTTTTGTTCACCATCACTAATGTTTTTCTCTTTAAAGTAAAAATTCATTAGAGATTCATAATATGCTTTAGAAAAATTATCTTCTTGCCAAGAATTATATGACTTATGTAGTATACTATTTAATTCTTTAGCCCCTGATGTTGTTAGAACAAAGTACTCATTTAAATCCGTAAACTCAAATGAAATATTTGAATCATCTTCTACTAATTCTTTAGTAAAAAGTGATTTTAAAATCAAAATTCCATCTACACCAGATGTAGACTCTTTTTCATCTCTAAAAGCTTTAAGTTTATCAGAATCACTATATTCGATAAGTTCTACATTTTTTTCTTTAAAATAATCAGAAACAACTTCTATATCTTGTGATAATACTCCCAACTTTAAATTAGATATTTCATCTAATGATTTAAATACTTTATTATTTTTTGTAACTAAGACAAAGTCATCTTTTAAAAGAACAATGTCATTATCACCTGGTAATGTGACAAGATCCATTTTATAATTATAATCATTAGTATTGCTAACTTTATATGAAATAGCATTAAAATTTAATGAGGTTTTATCTGTGACGTAATCTAAAAACTCATATAACACACCAGTTCCTTCATAACTCAAAGCTGGTATATCATTTAAAACTGCCACATCAATAACATTAAATTTATTAGAATTAATCCATTTATTTTCATCTAAGTTTAATGAATTTTTATTTTTAAAATTAAAAGTAAAATATAAAATTGTAACTATAGCTAATATAACTAATACTACTATAGTTATCAAAACACCTTTTTTATTATTTTTTTTCATATACAACACCTACCAAGAAAATTCGGTTTTGGATTTATGCTTGTAACCTATTTGTGGATAAACAGTACTTTCTTTATTATCACTTTCATAGAAAATTTCCACATCATAATAACTTAAATTCTCTTCACTAAATCCTTCTAGTAAACTATTACTAACATTTTTAACCGTATCAAAGTCTACATCTTCACTTAAGTTTACAAATATTCTTATAATCTTAGACTTAACATATATTTTTACATTTTTAACTTTGCCAAGTTCATTAAGCTTTTCTTTAACCGAATCTTTTTCTGCACTTGTTAACTTATAATTTTCAATTCCTTTATATCTATTGCCATTAGAGCTTGAAAATAAATTTTTATATATTAATACTAATAAAACTACAAATAATATGACAACACCTAATATTATTGCTCTTTTTGGAGTTACTATCTTTTCTAGTTTTACATTACTCTTTTTCTTTTTACTCACACTTTCACCTCACTAAAAAACTAGAAGAATTAATTTTCTCCTTGTTCTAATTTTTTTAGTATTTCCTTTGTCACTAAAATAGCCTTTTCTCTAACCATATTAGCTGATTTTTCTAAGACAGGAGTACCTTTTTCAATAACAAGTTCAACCAATTCTTCTGATTTGTTTTTTATTTGCTCAGCTTTTTTCTTTGCTATTTTTAAAGCTTTTTCTTTGTCTAAGTCTTGAATTTCATCCATTATCTCATTAACTTTAGATTGAATATTGTTTTTTAACTCATCTGAATCTACATCTTTTATTTTCAAAATAAGTTCATCTACTTTTTTCTTTAAGGCTTCTCTATTTTCTTTTCCATTTTTCTTTGAAAACAACATTCCTATTCCAACACCTACACCAGCACCTAATAAAAACTTACCAAAACCGCTTTTTTTATTTTTACTCATCTTCATCATCATTTCCTTTCTTTTTTTTAAATAAAGAGTTTACAAAGTTAGATATACCATTAACGATTTTATCACTTATTGTTGATGCATAATCAGTTGTTTTATCAATTATTTCAAATACACCATTTACCTTACGCATCTTTCCATTCACATCGTCTATAACATCATCTATTTTTGTTAAAGTCTTTATTAATTTTATTCCAAGAATTATTAAAATAATCACTAATATTATTAAAAACAAATAAAGTAAAATAGGCAATAATTCATTTAGTTCTATCGTCATTAATTTTCATCCCCATCTTTATATAAAGTTGAATCTATAAATCCAAGCAAATCTTCTTCGTCTAAATTCTCATCATTTTTAATATTCTTTTTCAAGTCTTCATCAGAATACTTCTCTTTTTTTATCAATAATTCATCTAATTCTTTACTTATATCATCAGTTAAATTTGATAATTTATCCTCGCTGATCTCAGTAAGAGAAGAATCTTCTTTAGGCTCTTCATCTTTAAAAAGTATTGAGTTATTTCCAAATAAAGTATTTTCTAGTTCATCTTCTAATGTACCATAAGCTTTGTTTCTAACAGAATCAATAGATGGCTCTGATGAATCAATGCTTGGTTCAGTATCCTTTTTTGAAACAATATCTTCTTTATGATAATTTTTATCTAAAATTCCATATACTGGTGAAATTATAGGTGTTGGTTTAAACACCTTCTTTTCCTCTTTTTCCTTTTCCTTAGTTTCTGAAGAAATATTATAAAATTCTCTTTCTCTAGTTTTTGGCTTGTCCTCTTTTTTAGTATCTTCTACTAAATTTAAATCCTTGAAGTCACTATCATCGAAAAATACAGGTTTTGCAGTTTTTTCCTCAGCTTTGAATTCAAAATTATTTACAACCTTTTCTTCAAAATCGTCTTTTGTTGCAGAAGGAGATTCTATAGCTACGTGTGTAACCTCACTTTTTACCTGTTCAACTTTTACATCATCATCTTCTACTTCTTCAGTAAACATATTTTTTATTTTATCTAAAAATCCCATTTTTACCTCTCCTCAACCATTTCATTCTCTTTTTCTAGTTTGAATTTTTCACTATTACCATCGGTACTATAGTTGTTATATTTACCAGTTTTATTGGTAAAATAATCCTCGTCTAACATTAAATTAATTATATCATCATTATACTTTATAGTTGATAAAATATATGACGAATTTAGTATTACATTATTTAAAGATTCCTTTGTAGTCTGAACTTCTATCTTAGCATAATTGTAAACAAATTTGACATAATACATATTATCATTTTCTGTAATTTCTAAGTATCCATAATATTTAAACTTGTCATTAAGTTCAGGTGAAATAAATCTAGAATAATACATATTATTATCTTCCTTATAATCAATCTTAGACTTATAACTATAATTTACTATATCTATATATAAGTAGTAATACGTACCATTAGAATACAATATATCATTTAAATCATCACTACCTATATAAGTAACTCCTCCTGGAAGATAGTACTTATACCCCTGACCAGTTTGATTATATAGTTTATTATTTTTTGTTAATACAACATTTAATATATTGTCAATATTAGATGTATCAATTCTAACTACAGAACATCCTGTTAACAATATCAAAACAAGTACCATTATAATAATATTTTTCCTCATGATACACCTTCCGTTATTATTATATCAAAAAAATATATTTTTTTCTATACTTATTCAAAATATAATGCTATTTAAATATCTATTTTCTTACATCAACTTTATATATGGGGTAACCTAAACTACTAAATTTAGTTTCATATTCAGTTTTAATATTATCGCTTAGATCCTCTTTGTACATATCTAAACTAATATCTTCTATAATATATCCATAATTGCTAAAAGAAACTATAGAATATTCGAATAATTTTCTATTGTCAGTTTTCATTATAATACGATTAGTTCCGCTAAATAAAGAATCATACTTTGATAAAAAATTTTTACTAGTAAGTCGCCTATTCTCATGTCTATTTTTAGGCCAAGGATCAGAAAAGTTTAAATATATTGTATCTATCTCTTTATAAAAGACTTTTTCTATTTCATTAGCGTCCATCCTAATGAGTCTCAAATTAGGAATATCTTCATTTATTTTCTCTATTGCTCTAACTATAACACTATCAAATTTTTCAATTCCTATAAAATTTATATCTGGATATTTCTTAGCCATACCAATTATAAAGTCTCCCTTACCCATACCTATTTCTATATGTAATGGATTATTATTAGAAAATACATCTTTAAAATGTCCTTTATATTCTTCATAGTTTTTTATTATATAAGGGGAACTATTTATAATTTCACTAGCACCTTTAACATTTCTAAGTCTCATAAAATCACCTAAATTATTATAACATATTTTAAGAATATTAGAAATATAATGCATATAATTTATTGTAGGAGGTTATATGAAAGATAAAAGAAATTGTGGTGCGAATATGTATCCTATTTATCAAGCACCTATGATGGTTCCACCTTTTCCTATGGGAGTGCAACCAAACTATCAAGGCTATCAAAGCTATCCATCTAGTAATTTATCAACTAACACTATTGAACAACAAATAAATAATTTAGAGCAACAGGTAAATCTATTAGACCAAAGAGTCACTAGACTTGAAAAAATGAATAATACTACTACAAACAATTATAGTAAATATAGTGATTCAAGTTACTATATGGTATAAAAGAAACTCAGTTTCTTTTTTTTATAAGCATTACACTTAATATTATAAATTATCGTATAAAAAAATTTGTTTCTAATCATTATAAATTTGAAAGGAGATATTTATGGATATAGATATTAGAGAAAGTATTAAAAACAATTTTAAAGGCAGTGATATTAATGAAATAAAAGATTCAATAGAGGAATCTATAAAAGATGCTGATGAAATAACTCTTCCAGGATTAGGTGTATTTTTTGAGATACTTTGGAATAATTCTAGTAAAGAAGATCAAGAGGCAATATTGAAAAACATAAAAAAAGGACTAAACTAGTCCTTTTAAAATTGAATTCTAGAATTGATATAATCTTTTAAGTCATCTAATGAAACAACTTCTTGTTTCATTGTATCTCTATATCTTACCGTAACAGTATTATTATTTAGGGTTTCATCATCAATAGTTACACAAAATGGAGTTCCTATAATGTCTTCTCTTCTATAACGTTTACCTATATTTCCTGATTCATCATAAGTAGCCATAAATGACTTAGATATATCTTTGTATATTTCCATAGCTTTTTCACTATGAAATTTTTTAACCAATGGTAAAATTGCTACTTTATAAGGTGCTAAATAAGGATGAAATTTCATAACCTCTCTAGTAGTTCCATCTTCTAAAGTCTCTTTATGATAAGCATTAAATAGTAAGGCTAAAACAGTTCTATCAAGACCATATGTAGATTCAATAATATATGGAATAAATTTTTCGTTTGTCTCTGGATCTAAATATTCCATACTCTTTCCACTATATTGTTGATGTCTAGTTAAGTCAAAATTAGTACGATTATGAGTTCCGTTTATCTCACCCCAACCAAATGGAAATTTATACTCTATATCACAAGCAGCTTTAGCATAATGAGCAAGTTTTTCATGATCGTGAAATCTTAAATCCTCACTTGGAATTCCAAGATCCATATAAAATTTCTTACCATACTCTTTAAAGTATTCATATAACTCTGTGTCACTGCCTTCTTTACAGAATGTTTGAAATTCCATTTGTTCAAATTCTATTGTTCTAAATGTAAAATTTCCTGGAGTTATTTCATTTCTAAAAGCTTTTCCTATTTGTCCAACACTAAAAGGTAATTTAGCTCTCATACTTCTTTGAACATTTAAAAAGTTAACATATTCACCCTGCGCATTTTCTGGTCTCAAATAAACAACACTTTTAGCATCTTGTATAACACCCCTATAAGTTTCAAACATCAACTTAAATTGTCTAATATCAGTAAAATTAGTCTTACCACATTTAGGACAAGGCACATGGTTATCATTAATATATTTTACCATTTCCTCATTAGTCATAGCATCTCCAATTGAAGAATTAGTATAATCGTTAATAAGATTATCTGCTCTATGTCTTGTCTTACATTCTTTACAATCAATCAAAGGATCTGCAAAAGAGTCAACGTGTCCTGATGCTTGCCAAACTCTAGGATGCATTAATATATCTGCATCTAATTCATAACTATTAATTCTCTCTTGAATAAATCTCTTTCTCCAGGCATCCTTAACATTATTTTTTAATCTGCTTCCTAAAGGTCCATAATCCCAAGTATTTGCAAGTCCATCATATATTTCACTACCTTGAAATATAAAACCATATTGTTTACAATAATTAACCATATCTTCCATTTTCATATTTTTTCCTCCTTAAAAATAAAAAATCCCTACATATATAAGGGCCCATATATGGGCGGTTCCACCTTATTTATTCCTAGGAATCTCTCTATAATATATTGCTCTTGGTTTCCAAGCCAGTCATTGCATTTAATAATAATATTATTTTAAATCAAAATTTAACCATTGTCAATGTTTTCTTCGCAAACACCTTCACCTGGTTTTGCACCTTCTACATAAGTTTTATTCATTAATTCACATGAAGATTTTGTAATTGAATCCTGCAAGTAGCCACCCAACAATTTAACTAAACTAACAACTATTACACTTATAACTGCTATAATTAGTAAATATTCAACCAAAGCTTGCCCTCTGTTATCTAGTTTCTTCATATAAATAACCTCCAGTACTATAAATCTAGTTTATAACTTTTTTGTGTTTTTGTCAATATAGTGGTATAATTTGAATGGTGATTTGTGTGATACTAAAGCAAAATAATAAATGTATGAATATAAAAGTTTGCAACAATATTTTTTCTAGATTTAAAGGATTTATGTTTAAAAAAAGTATAGATATAATATTATGTTTCCCTAAATGTAATAGTGTTCATACGTTTTTCATGAAATGTCCAATAGATATCATTATGACAGACAAAAATTATAAAGTTTTACTTATTTATAAAAATTTTCAAAAGAACAAAGTTATATTACCTAAAAAAAATGTTTATTATACATTTGAAATGCCAACAAATACTTTTAGCCTAAATATTGGAGAAAATTTAACTATAATATAAAGAAAAAGCCAAACGGCTTTTTTTAAATCTTTAAATACTTTCTTACAGCTTTGTAACTTCCAAACATACCTACTACCATTCCTATTACAACAAGTAATAAAGAAATCCAATATACAAATGGTGCTGGATGTATTAATTTTACAAATTGTGAAAATAATTGTCCACCAAAATGATCATATAAAGCAGTATATCCATATATTGTAATCATAATAGGTATTAATGATCCTAAAACACCTAATAATAAACCTTCAAATATAAATGGAATCTTTATATTTATATTACTAGCACCTACTAAGCGCATTATTTCTATTTCTCTTTTTCTTGACATTATAGTTATTTTTATTGTATTAGTAATCAAAAATGCGGTAACAATTATAAGGGCTATCACAATACCTATAGAACAAACTCTAACAATATCAAAAGCTGATACCAGTTGTTCTACCATGCCCTCACCATATTTAACAACATCAACCTTATCTATATTTTTTATCTCTTCAGCTGTTTTATTTATCAAGTTTATATCATCAACTTTTATCTGATAAGTATCCTGTATAGGACTATCTTCTCTTGTAAATCCTGACATTATACTCTTCCAAGTATCAGATGATTCCATCATATCTTCAGATATATCCATCTTATCTCTAAAAACTACATTTTCTTTTGATATATTATCTAGTGATATAATCTTATCATATACATCATCTATTTCTTCTGTAGTTATATCTACATCAAGAAAAGCAACTATAGTTACATCTTTCTCTACTATTTCTGTAAAATTATTAACATTAAAAGATAAAACGACTGATACTGCAACTACCATAAGTGTGATAGTAATACAAGAAACAGAAGCTAAAGAAAGAGAAAAATTTCTAAATACGCTTTTAAATGAATCTCTTATATTTCTTCCAAGTATTCTAAAGGCTTTCATCTTTATATTCTCCTTCCTTATAGTCTTTTACAATTCTTCCAGAATCAAGTAATACGACTCTTTTCTTCATTTTTTTAACTATATCTATATCATGCGTTACCATTATTACTGTAGTTCCAAGCTCGTTTATAGCTTTTAATACATCCATAATTTCCATACTAGTTTTAGGATCCAAATTACCAGTTGGCTCATCACATATTAAAATTTTAGGACCATTTACTATAGCTCTAGCAATCGCAACTCTTTGTTGTTCACCACCTGATAAATGATTAGGATATTGTTTTGCTTTACTCTTTAGCCCAACAAGATCCAAAACCTTCATGACTTTAGGATGGATTTCACTTTTAGGTAGTCCTAAAACCTCTAGCGCAAATGCTACATTCTCATAAGCTGTTGAGTGTGGTAACAATTGGTAATTTTGGAAAACAACGCCTATTTTTCTTCTCAATTTATAAACTTTACGATTTCTTATCTTACCTACATCAAGACCACCAATAAGTATTTTTCCACTAGTTGGCTTTTCCTCTCTATAAAGCATTTTAGTTAGAGTACTTTTGCCACATCCAGTAGAACCTATAATAAAAACAAACTCTCCTTTTTTTATTGTTAAATTCAAATCATATATTGCAGTTATTCCTGTTTTATATGTCTTTTTTACATCTTTAATTCTTATTAAATCCATACTATCTCCTATTCTATTCCAGATGATTGATAAACATCATTTATTAAAATAATGGCATCTTTATCTATTTCCAAAATACCTTCTTTAGCTAAAAAATATTCGCTAGTCGGTATCACACATAAAATTACTTTTTTTCTGTCACCAGTATATCCTCCTCTACCCTCTAGGATAGTCACACCTAAACCAAGTTCATTCATTAAAAAGTTTTTTATAGCAGTTTCACTTTCAGTAATTATATAAAATGATTTAGATCTAGATATACCAAGCAACAATTTGTCATTTAGCATCGATATTATATATGTAGCAAGTATTGCATACATAACATTCTCCCACGCATATATAACACCATTTCCTATAAAGAAACCAGATGAAGCTATAACTAGTATATTGAATATTTTCATAGCTTCACCTATAGAAATCTTCAAATATTTCGACATAATTTGACAAATTATGTCACTTCCACCGGTTGAGAATCCATATTTAAAAGTTAATCCTGATCCTATTCCATATATCAAAGCACCAAATAACGCTATTAATAACATATTACTTACATCAAAATTAATATAAGTAGCAAAATCTTGTGTCAAATAAACAAATAACGGATACAAAATTGAGCCAATTACCGAATACTTAGTCACTTTTCCACCAAGTAAAAAATAACTAAGTATAAGCAGTGTAATATATGATGACCAAATAAATACTACAGTAGGTACTCCAAGAGCTTTTTCTATAACTATAGCAAGTCCAGATATTCCTCCGATTACTAAATTATTCGGTGAAAAAAACACATTAAATGAAACTGCTAACAAAAAGCATCCTATAACAAGGTAAAAATATTTTATTACCTTATATTTTTTACTCAAAGCTTCAATTACGTTCTCTTGCTTTTTCTTCTTTTTAAAGAAAAACATACTACTCAACTCCCATTTTCAAATTGTCAAAAATAAATTTATCTATATCGCCATCTAATACCCCATCTACATTAGTAATTTCAGTATTAGTTCTATGATCTTTTACTAATTTATAAGGGCACATTGTATAAGTCCTGATTTGTGAACCAAAATTTATATCCATATTACCACCCTTTATGTTTTGTAACTCTTGCTTCCTTTTTTCTAACTCTAAATTATAAAGTTTATTTTTAAGAACAGTTAAACAAGTTTCTTTATTTCTTATTTGACTTCTCTCATTTTGACAAGTTACTACTATTTTACTTGGAAAATGTGTAATTCTAACAGCGGATGGTGTAGTATTAACGCCCTGTCCACCATGTCCTGATGCACAATACGTATCTATTCTAATATCACTATCTTTTATTTCTATATCAATATTAGAGTCATTATATAATGGTGTAATATCAACTGACGCAAAAGAAGTGTGACGCCTCTTATTAGAATCGAATGGGCTAATTCTAATAAGTCTATGTACACCTTTTTCATTTTTTAGGTATCCATAACTATTAAATCCTCTGATTATTATAGATGCACTTTTTATACCAGCTTCTTCACCCAACTGATAATCAATCACTTCTACTTTTTTATCGTGTTTTTCACACCATCTTAAATACATTCTATAAAGCATGCTAGCCCAATCACAACTCTCAGTTCCTCCAGCACCTGGATGGATGTCTAAAATACAATCGCAAGAATCGTATTGGTCACTTAAAAGTAATTCTAATTGTACGTCATTCAACTCTTCTTCTATTAATTTAATGTCAGATATAATAGATTCTTTCAAATCACTATCTTCTTCTTGCTTTAAAAGATTAATGATATCTATATTGTCATCAATCATTTTTTTTAAGCGTTCTACTTTAGATAGTCTTGACTTGATGCTATTATATTTATTCATAACCTCTTCACTGTTATTTTTATCTTGCCAAAAAGTCGGACTATTTATTTTATCTTCTAAGTCTAGTAAAATCTTCTTTTTTGATTCCGGGTCAAAGTGACCTCCATAATTCATCTACTTTATCTTTAAATTTTTTATATATATTTAATATTTCACTAAGTTCCATAATAGCCTCCTATAACATTATAGCATTATTATTATTTTTTTTAAATAGTTAGAAGCAAAAAAAGAAAGCCATAAGTATAGCTTTACTTAAACTGAGGAGAACCAGTATTTGGATTTTGAAAAGGTTCAGCATATCCTTTATTAGAACCAGTTCCAGATAAAATCCTAATTAAATTTTCTGTAGACGAACTATACTCTCCCACCTGATTTTCATAATCTTCTATTATCTTCAAATCAGCCTCAGTATCTTTAAATGTAATTTTCCTAAGGCCATCTGGATCTATGCCAGAATTTTCAAACTCTAAAATCTTTGATAATATTGTATTAATTCTTTCTAACAAACTAGATAGAAGATTAATTCTATCTACATTATCGCAAAAGTTTAACCCTGAAAGTTCATCAGTATATTTTTGTAATAAGTCTTGATATGTTTTATTTAAATCAGCAGAAACGACTTTCTTACTTATTTCAATTAATAATTGTTTATACATTTTAGAAAATTCATCAAAATCAGTTATATGAGCTTTCAAGTCTTGTAATCTATTGTCGATAGAATCATCAATTATACCAAGCCTATCATATTTTGAAACTAATTCATCATATTTTTTTACATTATCAAAGTAAGTATGAAAGACATTATTTATTGAAGCACGAAGTTCATTTAAAATAAAAGATGTGCTGTTTAACGAAATTCCAAGTTTATCTATAGCAACTCGTTTTAGAGAATCAATAATATCTTTTAATGCATCATATCCAGCATAACCCTTAAATTCATCAGTCAAAGCGTCTATAGCATTAATATTATGTTGTTTTATATATTTATAATACTTTTCTCTATAATCTTCTAATGATTTTGCAAATTCATCAGCAGTACACTCAAAATTAAAGTTATATTTTAATTCATCAAATCCCACAGAAATGCAATAGCTATATCTATACTCTTCTAAAGTTTTTAAATATAATGATCTTAATTGAGATAAAAACTCACTATAGCATTTTTCTACATCTTGTTTTGAATTACTTAATGAAATTTTTACATTAAATGTAAAAACTAAAAAATCAACACCATAAATTGAACTATCATTTTTTAAAAACACATAACGTCGTCCATTAGTTTTATAATTATTTATTAAATTACAATAATGACTTTTTGCATTGGATAATTCACTAGATTCATTATAGCTCCAAGAATATGGATTACTTCTTAAATGATTAGTTAATATTTCTCTTGCTTCGTTTAACATCTGCGCTATTTCGATTTGATGCTTTTGAATCTCGTCAGACTCAGTAGAAAAATTATCAGGATGATTAGCGCTCATCTCACGTCTAAAAGCTTTTCTTAAATCATCTTGTGTAAATGGTTCTGTTAATTTTAGTACATTTAAAGCTTCTTTTATTTCCATAAGTTACCTCTTTTCAATTATTTGTGTTTCTTGGGTTGATCAGTTTCACCTGTACAACTATTTAATCCACCAATAATGCTTCTAATTCTAGCTTCAAATTGTGTAGCGCTTAGCTTCTCTCTTCTAGACATTTCCTCACATTTAGCTAAGATTTCATCATCACTATCAGAATCAAATGTTATTAAGCTTAAACTATCTAAAATTAAATCTGGAGAACTAAAATTCATTACTGATTTCAATATTTCACAAACTCTTTGCCAAGAATTATTAAGTGAATGAATTTTATCTTGACTTTTAGATGGCGCAAGTAATGATAATGAAGAAACATACTTACTAAGCAATTTATAGTATAACTTATCTATATTATCTTTCTTTGATTTCTCATTTAAGATAGGCATTATTTTTTCATATTGTGCATCAAACATATCAAAATTTGTCATATATGATTTTAATGCTTCTAATGAATCGGATAAATTTGGATCCATTAATCCAAGAGAATCATACTTTAAAACTAAGTCGTTATATCTACTATAATTAGAAGAATAAGTATCCATAATATGTTGCATAGATAAATTAACATCTTCTAAAATTGTGCTGAAATCAAATGAAATATCGTCAAGTCTAAAAATAGCTTGCTCCCTGATTCGCGCTATTTTATCTTGCATTTGTGAATATCCTAAATGTCCTTCATATTTTTTAATCACACCATTTATTAAACGCAAACGCTTCTCAAATATAAATTCTCTATATTTACTATTATAGTCTTTTAATTGTTTTATAAATTCTTCTGCTGAACAATCTAAATTAAAATTATAATTAAAGCTATCAGCTTCATACATACAGTAAACTTTTCTATATTTTTCAATAGCTCTTAAGTATAAATTACTTAAATCAGATTTAAATGAGTTTAAGCATTCCGTTACCTCAGATGTTGATCCACAGGCACGTATTTTGTTTTTATAGTTAGTATATAAAGCCTTAATATCTTGAACAAAACCACTAGAATTCGAATTATTTATTAGTCCAGATACTGTATATTGTCGAATCAAATCAATATAGCTACGCTTTTTTAGTTCTAGAGCATCACTATCTTGATTATTTATTTTCTTTAAATAATTAACTAATGTTTCATATGCTTCATTCAATTGTTGCGCTATTTCATTTTGTTGCCTAACTACATCATTAGATAAAGTTTCAAAAAGATCGGGATGATTCTCTTTCATCTTTTTGTAGTAAGACCTCCTCAAACTATCAAAATCAAAATCCAGATTTAATCCCAATATTTTCAAAGCTTCTATAGTTCTCATGTTACACCTCATATATCATAAAAATTATAGCACACAAACGCTTTTTAAACAATAATAATTTAATTTTTAATATTTAATTTACAAATCTAAGCAAATATCCATCGGGGTCTTGTATTAAAAATTGTTTATCTAAGACATATTCATCATTAACTTTATATTTATCAAAATCAAGCTTTCTAAATATTAAAAAATTATTATCTAATGCTTTTTTATATACTGCATCAATATCATTAACCGTAATACTTATATTAATTCCTCTACCAAATGGATACTCGAGTATTCCAACATTCCAATTATCATTTATTTGTTCAATCATCAATTGGTTACCTTCAAACTCTAGAAAGCAAAAATTGTCCTTCTTTCTTTCATATTTTATCTTAAATCCCAAAGCGGTATAAAATTCTTTACTTTTTCTTATATCTCTTACACTCAGTTCAGGTATCAAACTATTAAATTTAATATGTTCATTTTTAGATAAATCCTTTTCATAGTAATTTACTAATACTTTACTTCCATCAGGATAATATTCATAGCAAGATTTAATATAGTTAGTAAACCCCCATCTAAAATATATATTAATATTTCTAACTTCACTCGGCTCAACACCTAGTGTTAAATATTTAAAGCCTTTCTTCTTTAAGTCATTTTCCATAAATTTATATAATTTAGAAAAATATCCTTTAGACTCAAATTCTTTAAAAGTCCTAAAAGCAGTCAAATAGGCTCTTTTATTTCCTACTAATTTTTCTTTATTTTGAAGATTTAAATCATTACTAGAAATAATAGCAGTACATTCTGTAATTATTTTACCATCTAATAGTCCCATATAAACTATTCTCGTATCTAAATTATTTAGAGATTCTTCCTTGAATTTTTTCCACATATCAGAATTATTATGCCTCTTTATCTCTTCATTCCATTTTTTTATAATTAAATCTTTACTAGCTATAACGCATTCGTAATTCATAATATCACCTGCTTTCATAAGTATATAATTTTTCATAAATAAAAGATATATTTATTTTATCATAAACATATCTTCATTCATAGCTATTTACAGCTTTTAATTATTATACAACATTAAAATTTAATCTCTCCACCCAAAATATTTTTTAAATATTTTAAGTATAATTCAAATAAGTTGCACTTTTTTACATCATTTTTTACAGTGAGATCTATTTCATTTAAAATCTCATCTGAAGACATAACATATAGTTTGCCTACCACATCACCTGACTTTGTAGGTAATTTTATATTATTTAATTTTATATCATAAGTCGGAGTTATTTCACCATCAATCTTTTTATATAGTAAATTCACATCTTTCATTGGTACTATTTCTACTTCATCAACTTTTGCCTTAGTCAAGCTTATTTTTTTTACTACACTATTTTTTGATAGCAACTTTTTAAGTCCCATTTGCGCAAATGCATAATCTAGCATTCCACTTACCTCATTATTTCTAGTAGAACTATCTGGCTCCCCCATAACAGTTGCAACCACTCTCATTCCATCTTTCTTCATAGTTGCTGTAAGACAATATCCGGCTCCCTTAGTATAACCAGTTTTTAGACCATCTACACCTTCTTTAAATCTTACTAATTTATTTGTATGTGAATATTGCTATAGTTAGTGGTATCACTTCTTTAGAAAAGAATACCATGAAATTATATAATTAGCAATAGTTATAACTTTTTTCTACACTTTTTTGATTTTAAAACTTGCATAAATCAATATTTTATGACATGAATTTCTATCTAATTATAATATTTTATAAATATAACTCCATCATAAGTAAATAATAATCAATTTTATTTCTATCCGGAACTATATTTAACTTTTTATAAAATTCTGAAATATATTTTTCTCCAAAATTTCTTCTAATTGATTTTTCACAAATTGCAAGATCAAACCACTTATCAGCAATACCACATTCTC
>OIYG01000199.1_pt1 | contig 65897 bp, 69 predicted proteins | sample 1587861 | NCBI WGS metagenome assembly OIYG01 (sample SAMN03283272) | human gut metagenome | biome: human-associated habitat; material: feces | host: Homo sapiens | place: Peru | collected 2012
CTCGAACCTGTGACCCCCTGCTTGTAAGGCAGATGCTCTCCCAGCTGAGCTATGCGCCCATTTCTTTTCGACGAAATCTAGTATACTAGATTTTATATAATATGTCAATACATTTTTTGAATTTTTTTGATTTTTTTACAAGATTTTTATATTTATATAAAAATCTTGCTCGGGCGGACACACATAAAATAATTTGTTATACTTTCCTATTATAATACAAACTGGAACTGTTTGAGTAATACTCTCTACAGTTCCAGTTTTTTTATTTATTTTAACATATCTACTGCTCTTCTTAGTTGTGTATCATCTTTTCTTTCTAAATTGTATGTTCCTGCTACATTATCTGGTAAGTTTACTTCTTCATTAGGTGTTATTCCTACTTTGTTTATTTTGTTTCTATTTGGTGTATAGTATTCTTCTGTTGTAATTTTTATTCCACTTCCATCACTTAATGTTAATAGTTCTTGTATTACTCCTTTGCCATATGTTTTTGTCCCAACTATTTTTGCTCTATTGTTGTCTTGCAATGCTGATGCAAATATTTCTGATGCACTTGCTGTGTTTTCATTTACCAATACTACTACAGGTATCTTTATACTTGATTTATTTTTTGCTTTTTCTACAACTTCTTTTTCGTTTTTATCTTTTGTTATCATTAGTACACTATCTTTATCTAATAATTTATCTAATATATCTAAAGCTTCATCTACTATTCCTCCGCCATTATTTCTTAAGTCTATAATTAATGATGTTACTTTCTTTTCTTTTAGCTCGTTATAATTTTCTTGAAATTCTTTTGCACATCCATCATCAAATGATTGTATGTTTATATATCCAATATTTCCTTCTAACACTTCTGATTTCATTGGGTATAAATCTATATTTTTTCTTTCAACTTCAAATGTTAGCGTTTCACCATTTCTTTCTATTTCTAAATTTACTTTTGTTCCTTCTTTACCTTTTATATATGTTGAAATTGTTTCAAAATCGTCTGCTGTATATTCTTTGCCATCAACTTTTTTTATTATATCTCCTGTTTTTATTCCTGCTGTTTCTGCTGGTGAACCTTCTATAGGTGATACTACTACTATATTGTTGTCTTTAGAATTTTTAGCCATATATATTCCTATTCCAACATAATTTCCTTCTGTTTCTGCTTTAAATTCTTCCATTTCTTTTTTGGTAAAATATTCTGTATATTCATCATCTAATCCGTCTACATAACCTTTTATTGCACCATCTTCTAGTTTACTTTCATCTATTTCACCAACATAATCTTTTTTTAAGATTCTTTTTATATTATTAATTTTGCTATTTAGTTCATAATTGCTAGAAAGAAATGTTCCTTTATTTTCTCCTGAAAATGTTTTATACATTATTGCAGTTGTTATTATAAAAGTAATTAGTGCAACTACTATTATTAACATTATCGTTCTATAGATTTTTTTACTTTTTTCTTTATTCATTAATTTTCTCCTTTATATAATGTATATTACAAAAATGAGGGTTTATACCCTCATTTTATTATCCTTGTACATAAGATATTGGATTTACTGGTGTACCATTTTCCCAAACTTCAAAATGCAAATGATTTCCTGTTGAATATCCTGTACTTCCTACTCCCATTATTGTTTGACCTTTTGATACATTTTGTCCAGCACTAACTCTTATTGAGCCATTTTGCCCATGTTGGTATAATGTAACAATTCCTCCACCATGATCTACTATAATAAAATTTCCTCTTGCTATATTATATCCTGTTTGAATTACCTTTCCATCTAATGCTGCTACTATTGCTGCGCCTCCGTGTGCCCCTATATCAATTCCCTTATGATTTGTACTTCCAACTCCTCCTGGTGAATTTCTACCACCAAAATATGATGTTATTCTTGTTGATGATGGGCATGGCCAAAGCATTTTTCCTCCAACAAATTTTGTGTTACTTGAATAACTACTTTGTGAAGCTTTTTTTGCTGCTGCATCTATTTGTGCAATTGCTTTATTGTAGCTATCAATTTTATCTGATAGTTCTTTTTCTTCATCTGATAATGCCGTAACTTTGTTTTGTTTTTGTACTTTTTGATTATTTAATAATACTTGTACTTTTTCTTGTTCTGCTTTCTTTGTTTTCAAGTCTTTTTGCTTATCTTCTAGTGATTGTTTATCTTTTTCTATTTTTGTCTTTTGATTATCTATACTTGTTAATAAATCAGAATCATTTTCTAGTATTTCTGATACTAAAAAATAATTAGATAAAAAGTCTGAAAAGCTACTTGAATTTAGTAAAACATCCAAAAATGTTGTTTCGCCAGCTTCATATTGAGCAGATATTCTATCTTTTAATAGTTTTTCTTGTTCTGTATATTTTTTTTGCGTTTCTTCAAGTTCTTTTTTCAAATTATCTATATCTTTAGAAAGTGTTGTTAGTTCATCTGATAAATCATCTAATTTATCTTGATTATCATTTATAGATACATTTAAAGTTTCTATTTCTTGCATTGTTGCTGATTTTTCAGCAGATACTTCTTTTTTATTTTCTTGTGCTTCTTCTTTCTTTTTTTGAAGTTCTGATTTTGTTTCTGCAAAAACACTAGCACTTAAGCTAAAAATCAAAATCATCGATATTAAAACACTTACTACTTTTTTTGCCATTTGTTTATACCTCCAAATATTTTCTCATTGATAAGGCACTTCCTATTACACCTATACCAATACCTAGAGCTAAATATACCAATATAATTAATGTAAACATATCACTAAATCCTACTAATGTTATTCCTAAACTTGTTATTAAACTTGATTCCATTAGTTTAGCTGCTACTACTTTATATATTCCTCCAACTAGCAGAACTGATATTCCTGCTGATATGATTCCTATTATAATTCCTTCTACAATAAAAGGCCATCTTATAAATGAATTTGTTGCTCCAACATACTTCATTATTGATATTTCTCTTCTTCTTGCATACACTGTAAGTTTTATTGTATTTGCTATTATAAATATAGAACCAACTATTAATCCTATAAGTATAGCTGCTGTAACTATTCTAACTCCATTTGCTACACTTATTAATTTTGTTATTGTTTCGTTACTACTTGTTATTCTTTTTATATTATCTAATTGATTTATTTGTGATTCTACTTTGCTTGCTAATTTTAAGTCTGTTAATGTTACTTTGTATGATGCTGGTAAAAAGTTGTTTTTTTCATATCCTGCTAATAAATATGATTTTTCTCCAACTTTTTCTTGCATAATATCTAATGCTTCATCTTTTGATACAAATGTAATTTTGTTAACACCTTCTATTTGTTGTAGTTGTTCACCTACTTTTGTTATTTCTTCATCTGTCGCATCATTTTTTATAAATACTTGTATTTCTTGAGATGATTCTACTGTATTCATAATATGATTTACATTTTCACCTATTATGAAGAATAATCCAAACACTAACATTGATATACACATTACTAGTATTGCTGAAAATGTAGACTTTTTGTTTTTGAATACGTTTCCAAAACCTTCTCCTATTAAATAACTAACTATATTAAACTTCACTATCGTACCCACCTTTTTTACTATCTCTAACTATAACGCCTTTATCTATTTGAATAACTCTTTTTTTCATTTTATCAACTATGTCTTTAGCATGTGTTGCCACAACAACTGTTGTTCCTCTCATATTAATGTCATTCAATAAATTCATAATATCCCATGCTGTATCTGGGTCTAAGTTTCCTGTAGGCTCATCTGCAATAAGCATTGATGGATTATTTACTAAAGCTCTTGCTAATGCAACTCTTTGTTGTTCTCCTCCTGATAATTCATTTGGATACATTTTTGCTTTTCCACTTAATCCAACTAATGATAATACCATTGGAACTTGTCTTCTTATATGCCTTGGTGTTGCTTTTACTATGTACATTGCAAATGCAACATTTTCATATACTGTTTTATCTGGTAACAATCTAAAGTCTTGGAATACAACTCCCATACTTCTTCTTAAGAATGGAACTCTTGATTTTTTTAAAAAAGTTGTATCTCTTCCGTTTATAATTATATTTCCTGATGTTGGTTCTTCTTCTTTTAGTATAAGTTTTATTAATGTTGATTTTCCTGAACCTGAAGTTCCTACCAAAAATGCAAATTCCCCCTTGTTTATTTTAAAATTTGCATTATGTACCGCTTCTGTACCTGTTGAATATGTTTTTTTTACATTTTTAAACTCTATCATTTTAAAATTTCATTCCTCTCATAGTTGTAAAATATGTTTCAAATATCGAAACAATTTTACAGTATAATCATAACAATATTCTATGTTTTTTTCAAGTCTTTTTATAAAAAAAATACAGGTAATTTTTGGTTTCCTGTATCTTTTTGAATTTATTTATTTTTTTTGATTTCTTCCACAATATCTTTTGATGTTATTTTAAAATATTTCATTAATTCTTCAGCTTTTCCAGATGTTCCAAATTCATCTTTTATTCCCATTCTTACTACTTTTTTAGGATAGTCTTCTGATAAAACTTCACATACTGCTGTTCCTAGTCCACCAATTATATTATGGTCTTCTATTGTTATTATTTTATTTGTTTCTTTTGCTGATTTTATTATTATTTCTTTGTCGATAGGTTTTATTGTGTGTATATCTACTACTCTAATATTTATTCCTTCTTTTGCTAGCTCATCTTTTGCTTTTAGTGCTTCCGCAACGGTTACTCCTGTTGCTATAACTGTAGCATCTGTTCCATTTCCAAATTGCTTTCCTTTTCCTATTTCAAATTTTTCATTTTCATCATATATTACTGGTGTTGCTAATCTTGATAGCCTTAAGTATACTGGTCCTTGTATTTTTGATATTTCTTTTACTGCCCATTTAGTTTGTGTGTCATCTGATGTTGAGATTACTGTCATATTAGGCAATGTTCTCATCATACTTATATCTTCTAACATTTGATGTGTTGCACCATCTTCTCCCACTGTTATTCCAGCATGAGTTGCACAAATTTTTACATTTAATTTTGGATAACATATGCTATTTCTTATTTGATCATATGCACGTCCTGCTGCAAAAACTGCAAATGTACTTGCATATGGTATTTTTCCCATTGTTGACATTCCTGCTGCTGTTGACATCATATCTTGTTCTGATATTCCCATATCAAAAAATCTTTCTGAAAACTCTTTTGCAAAAAGTTTTGTTTTTGTTGCTCCAGATAAATCTGCATCTAAAACCACTATATCTTTATTTTCTCTTCCTAGTTCCAGCAGAGCTTCTCCATAACTTTGTCTTGTAGCAATCTTTTTATCTAAATTCATATTTATCTTCCTTTCATTTTTATGATAATTCTTTCATTGCTTGTGTATATTCTTCTTCTGATGGTGCTTTTCCATGCCAATCAACTTGATTTTCCATAAAAGATACACCTTTTCCTTTTATTGTTTTTGCAATTATTACTGTTGGTTTTCCTTTTATTTCTCTTGCTACTTCAAATGCATTTATTATTTCTTCATAATCATGTCCATCTATATTCATTACTGTAAACCCAAAACTTTTGAACTTTTCAGCTATTGGCTTTGAATTCATTACTTCTTCTATTGTTCCATCTATTTGTAAGTTGTTATTATCGACAATTAAACATAAATTATCTAATTTGTATTGTGCTGCTGACATTGCTGCTTCCCATATTTGTCCTTCTTCTATTTCGCCATCTCCTACTAAGCAATATACTCTTATTCCTTTTTTATCTAATTTAGACATCATTGCAATACCATTTGCAACAGACAATCCTTGGCCTAAAGAGCCTGTCGACATGTCTACACCTGGTATATGTTTCATATCGGGGTGCCCTTGTAGATAACTTCCTAGTTTTCTAAATTTTTTTAAATCCTCTTTTGGAAAATATCCCTTTTCTGCTAGCACCGCATATAAAGCTGGTGATGCATGTCCTTTTGATAGTATAAATCTATCTCTATTTTCATCTTTGGGTTTTTGTGGATTTATATTCATTTCATAAAAATATAATACTGATAGTATATCTGCAATTGATAATGCTCCTCCTGGATGTCCTGATTTTGCACTATATACTTCTTCTATTATATCTTTTCTTATTTCTTTTGATATCTTTTCTAATTCTTCAATATTAGCTTTCAAAATATCACTCTCCTTACAATATTTAATATATCATAACAATAAAAAAAATACTATATTTTTTCATTTATTATTTGATTTATGCTAATATTTATAGTATAATTAATTTTGTTCAAATTTTAGAATTAAAAATTCTATCAACTTTTTTCACAACATAGGAGGGCGTATTTTGAAAAAGGAAAAAAGTATTATTGGACTGGTAATTAAATTATTATTTATTACCATAGCTACAATTTTTGTCTTTAAAAAGGGCTGGTTTTTATTTGGCTTTTTGGTATGTTATGAACTATTTATAATAACTTTATTTATTCATTTTAAAACTAGATTTTTTAAAACAAAAATGTATAAATCATTTGCAAAATTATATATTACAAATGATGTTTTTACAATGTCAACTGTAATATTAATTCCTATTGAAATTTTAATAGTAATATTATTTTCTATACTTAATTACATTGTTTCATTGTTTGTAATTTTTTCAGTAATACAATTAATTATTGATTTTATTGTTACTTTTGAAATTTTACCAGTTGTTTTAATGATTTTATGTAGCAAAGACGAAGATATATAATCTTCGTCTTTTTCTTTTTTATTAGTCTTTACTTACATTAGCATATTTTTTCAATTTTTCATATACTAAATAGTTTACTGTTCCTGCTGGGAAATTTCCATTTTTATCTTTTTTTCCTGCTGGAACTCCTGTTAATATTTCAATTCCTTCTTCTATTGTTGATACTGTATATATATGGAATTTTTTGTTTTTTACTGCCTCTACTACTTCGTCTGAAAGGTTTAAGTTCATAACATTTTGTACTGGTATCATCACTCCATGACTTCCATCTAATCCTCTCATTTTACAAATATGATAAAATCCTTCTATTTTTGCATTCACTCCACCTATTGGTTGAATTTCTCCTTTTTGGTTTACAGATCCTGTTACTGCAATTGATTGATTTATTGGTAAGTCTGATAAACTTGAAAGTAATGCATATAACTCTGTACTTGATGCACTATCCCCATCTACACCATTATATAACTGTTCAAAACATATACTTGCAGTTAATGATAGTGGTATATCTTGTGCAAATAATTCACCTATATATCCATTTAGAATAAGAACACCTTTAGAGTGTGATGAGCCTGATAGTTCTACTTCTCGTTCTATGTCTACTATTCCTCTTTTTCCTACATATGTGTTTACTGTTATTTTAGCTGGTTTTCCAAATGTGTAGTCACCTATTGTCATAACTGTTAATCCATTTATTTGTCCAACTTTTGCTCCATTTGTACTTATTAATAATGTATTTTCTTTTATCATTTCTGTATATTTAGCATCATATTTTTTTATTCTTTCTATTCTTTCTTCTAGTGCTTTTACTACATGTTCTTCTTTTACAACTTTTGATTTACTCATTTTAGCCCATGTACATGCTTCGCCTATTATTTGAGATAAATCATTAAATCTTGTTGATAATTTATTTTGATTATCAGCTAATCTTGATGCATATTCTATAATTTTAGCTACTGCATATTTATCCAAATGTGCTAATCCTTCTTGTTCACAGAATCCATGTATAAATCTTGCTAATTTTATAACATTCTCTTCTGTTCTTGGTGCATCATCTTCAAATTCTACTTTTGCTTTAAATAATTTTCTAAAATCTGAATCCATTGCAAGTAATGAATGATATATATTGGCATTTCCTATTAAAATTACTTTTATATCAAGTGGTATTGGCTCTGGCTTTAATGATACCATAACCATTGATGAACGTTGATCTGCTGTATTTTCTATACTTGTTTCTTTTATTCTTAAAGCTTTTTTTAATGCTTCATAACATAATTGATTTGCTAATAGATCTTTTGCTTGGAATATGATATATCCACCATTTGCTTTTTGTAAAAGCCCCGCTTTTAGCATAGTATGGTCTGTTTTTAGTGAACCATAATAATTTTCATATTCTAACTTTCCAAAAATATTGTGGTATGAATAGTTAGAATCCATTATTACTGGAGCACCTTCTAAATTACTGTTATCTATAAATAAATTTACTCTATAATTAAGCCATGGTTTTGGTTGTTGCATAACTTGCATTGGTGTTCCTGGCTGGTTTGCTGTTTGTTTTTGCTCCATAAATGCCGGAACATTTTTTAGTATATCCTTTTTTATATCATCTAAGAATTTACTTATTTTTTTATTTCTTTTAAAATTAGATTTTACAATGTTTATTCTAGCATTTACTGTCATTAATGCTATATTTGATTGCCATTCTTCTATTCTTTTATCTGATTCTTTTTCTATTGTTTTTATTTGACTAATTACTGATATTATTTGTTCTTGTACTATATTTGATTTATCTTCATATTCTTTTTTTATTTCTTCATCAAGTTGCTCAAATTCTTCTTCTTGAAGTGTTTTTCCATCTACTACTGGCATCATATATATACCATTTTGTGCTGTTTTTACTTCGAATCCATATTTTGCAGATTCCTTGTTTAATTTTTCTAATAAATTACTTCTCTTTTGTTCAAATTCTTGTTTTATTAAATTTTTTTCTTTTTCAAAATCCTCATTGCTAAAAGTATTATTTATATCATTTTTTATATCTTTTATAAATTGATCCATTAATTCTTTAAAAAGTTTACCTTGTCCTGGTTGCAATGATATTGCTATTGGTTCATTAGGATTTTCAAAGTTATAAACATAACACCAATCTGAAGGAACTTTTTTCTTCTTTGATATTGTATCCAAATATTTTTTTGTGTACATTGTTTTTCCAACACCACTTGGACCTTCTAGATATAAATTATATCCTTTTACATCTACATTTAGTCCAAATTCTAGTGCTTTAATTCCTCTATCTTGTCCTATTCCTGTTGATATTCCTTCTAATTCTTCTGTTGTTTCAAATGGTAGTTTGTTTGGATCGCAAACCTTTTTCAAGCTTTTGTAGTTTAATTCATTTTCCTTTTTCATATGTATTTCTCCTTTAATTCAACTTAATATTTAAAGTTTTTTATTAACCTTCAAATTCCACATCTAATTTTAGTGTCATTATAATTGCATCATCTGTATTATTGTAATATTTTTTTCTTAATCCAACTTCTTCAAAATGATATTTTTTATATAAGTTTATTGCTGGTTTATTATTTATATTAACTTCCAATGTTATGTTGTTTAATTTCCTTTGTTTTGATATTTCTATTAACCTTTCCAACATTTTGGTTGCTATTTTATTTTTTCTTTTATCCTTTTTTGTAACTATATTAGTTATATGTGCCTCATCTATAGGTTGCCAAATTCCTGCATAACCAACTACTTCATTATTATTTTCTTCATCTATTGCTACAATATATGTTGATGCTGGATTTTCTAACTCACTTTTTAAGACATTTTCATTCCAAAACTCATCAAAATTTTCTTGTAAATTATCTCTTATTTTATCCAAATGACTTTGTGTCATACTTTTTATTATTATATTCATATATTTTCCTTTATTTTTTCTGCCTTTCAGCATTAGATTTTCTTAAATAATCTGGTAGTAATTTATTTGTATCCACAGCTTCATCTCTTTTTATATATGATATTAAATTTATATTTCTTGCATTTAATTTATTTGCTACTTCCGTTTCAAATATTGCCTGTTTTCCCATAGTTTCTACTATTTGTTCTTTATAGCTTTTACTTGCATCTCCTATAAAAGTAATTTTACTTTTCATCTTTTTTAATTCTTCTAATACATTTTTAATTGTATCAAATTTTAATTCACCAATTTGTTTTATGATGTTGTCTTTTCTTTCAAAAAATCCACAATAAACATTATTATTTCTTGCATCTATTATTGAACATATCATTCCATCATTAGTAGAATTATATGCTAATATTTCTAATGAAGATACTCCAACCGCCTTTTTATTTGTCGCATCTAAAAATGCTTTTACAGTTGCTATTCCTATTCGTATTCCTGTAAAAGATCCTGGGCCTTTGTCACATGAAAATAAGTCTATATCTTTTAATTCTGTTTTTGTTTCTTTTAATAATTCATCTACTAACGGCATTAGTTTAACAGAGTGTGTATTTTCATCTTCCAATATTTTTTCTTTTATAAGTTTATCATTTTCTGATAAAGCTACTGCACATACTTTACTTGATGTTTCTATTCCTAAAATTTTCATTCTACTTTCCTCTTCTTAATTTAGTTATATTTTATATTAACTATTTAATTTTGTAAATATACAATGAAAATTTTATTTAATATTTTTATTTATTATGTTATAATAATTTTATCGGAGGAATTATACTATGTTCAAAAAAATTTTAGGTATTATTTTAGATATTATTCTTATATCATTAGTCATTGGTGTTATATATTACTTTTTAAATTCTAACAAAGATAACACAATGATTAGCAATGAGCTTTTATCTTTTTCACCAAACTATGAAGACGATGCACTAACTAGTCAAGCTTTAACTAATCTTAATGTCATCAATGAAACCTCAAATTATAGCAACACAAGCTCTAGTAGTACAAATAACAAATATTATTATAATCAATTAGGTTATAACGCAAAACTTATTTATACTGGTTTAGAAAATAATATAGATAACTTAAAAAAAGATAATTTTAAAATAAATTTTTCTACTAAATTTAATGATTTATTAAATCAACAAAATGGAAAAAGTATTTTAGACAGATCTTTTCAAGCTGCATTAGATGCATTTTTTTATGATCATCCAGAATTATTTTATATTGATTTAACTAAAATAACTTTATATACAAAATATACAACAATTGGTAGTAAAACCACATATACAGTTTCACTTACTCCTAAGGACGATAAAAACTATTTAGCCGACGGATTCTACTCTGAAACTCAAGTTGATACTGCAATTAATCAAGTACAACAAATTCGAAACAGCATAGTAAGTAGAGTTAACGGTAATAATTATAATAAAGCTTTAATTGTTCATGATACATTAGTTGATATGTTAGATTATGATCAAAGTATCAACGGAATAAACGCTCATAATATATATGGTGCTTTTATGGAACATAGTGTTGTATGTGAAGGATATGCAAAAACTTTTAAATATATTATGGATTCTCTAAATATTCCTTGTATTTTAGTTGGTGGTGTCGCTACTAATAATACCTCTACTACCGAATCACATATGTGGAATTACATACAATTAGATGGCAATTGGTATGGTGTGGATGTAACTTGGGATGATCCAGTGATTATTGGTGGTAGTTCAAAAAAATCTTCAAGAGTAAGAAGAGATTATTTTTGTAAAGGAGCATCATCTTTTAAATTGCATAAAGCTGATGGAAAAATATCTCAAAATGGTGAAACTTTTTCCATTCCAATATTATCCTCAAAAAATTATAAAAACAAATAAAACAATTTGTTATGTTTTACTATTAAAATAAAAAAACTCCACATATTTATGGAGTCTTTTTTATTTCTATAATTCTTTTATCAAAATTATTTTCATCTTTTTTAATATTAATTCTTATACAATTTTTAGGTAATGCCTCTTCAATAATCTCTCCCCACTCTACTATGCAAATTCCTTTAGAAAAATATTCTTCTCCTCCAATTGCATAAAACTCATCAACATCAGATAATCTATAAACATCAAAATGATATATTGTTGCATTCTCATTCTTATACTCGTTTACAATTGTAAATGTAGGGCTAGAAATCTCATTTTCCAAACCAAAATAAGATAAAAACCCCTCAGTAAACTTAGTCTTTCCAGCTCCCAGCTCTCCTGTTAAAACAATTACTGCATTTTTATCTACATTTTTCGCAATCTCTTTTGCAATATTCTTTGTTTCTTGTTCCGAATTTGTTATTATTGTTTTCATATTAAAACCTCTTATATTATAATAACATATTTTCAATATTTTTAATAGACTAATTTTTAAAAATATGCTAAAATATAAATATGCGGGTATAATTTAGTGGTAGAATGCCATGCTTCCGACCTGGTGGCGCGAGTTCGATTCTCGCTACCCGCTCCAATTAAAATAAACTTACGAACTTAATCAATCGTAAGTTTTTATTTTATATATTATAATGATTCATGTTGTCTCAAAGCCTCACATTGACATATGTTAACTTTACTTTTTTTCAAATATATGATATAATATATTTATCTAATGTACTTTACACAGCAAAGTCTAGAGAAAATTTATTATTTTTTTCTGGAGGAGCTGTGTAAGCCTCCAGATATTTTTAGGAGGATTCTTTATGGTAAAGGTTATAGTTTTTGAGAAAAGCGGTAAAGTTCAGCTTGCAACTTTAATCAATGACCACAAGGATATTTGTAGGGATAATTTTACGAATATTGTTCCATGCCCAGAACAAGTACTTGAGTGCGTACCAAGTGAAATTGCAGAATTCTGCAAGGAAACTGCGCCACAGTATTTATATCTAAATTCTGAAGGCAAATGGGAATCTAAAGTAGTAATTCCTGCATAAACAAAAAAGCAAAGACTTTCATTATCTATGAATGTCTTTGTTTTTTTATTTTACCAATTTGTTTTCTAATTTATTTCTATAGTTTCTAAATCGTTTGGTACTATTATCAATTGGATCATTGCCAAAAAACTCCGTCCCCATTGACCACAAGATAAGGAACAGATATAAAATACCTATTTCTTAATATTTTCTACTATTTTTCTTTTAATGTATATTGACTAATATCCGGTTCTATAAAAATAGAATCATTTACTGTATTAAATTCATATTCTCTTTTACTGTCAATTCCTATCTCTATTGTTTTTACAAGTAAACCATTATCTTTGTCTATATATATTTCAGCACCTTCGGAAGTTAAGGTCATTGGAGACATAAATCCTTTTATCATATAACATTCTTTTTCTTCGCAATTAACTGATTTTACTTTTGTAAAAATACTTCCTAAAAATGTTTGCCAATTATTATCAGTTTCTAAACGATTATATAATTCAACACTCATTATAGTTGTTCCAGACTTTAAGTCTGCCACCTTTGAATCTTTTGTTTCGGCAAAAACATCTATTCTTTCTCCATTATCATACATTGATATTTTAGTTATCTCTCCATTGATATTTCTTTCCATAAATGCAACTTGTTTATTATCTTTTTTGTAATAATTTATTGTAAGAATAGTTCCATTACTTTCATTAGAAACAGATTTTATATGGTAACTTGAACTATCTTTAAATTGTGAAATCTTATCTTGTAAATTTGTAATAATTACATAATTTTTAATTGTATGAATAATAAGAATTACAAGTACAATCGCAAGTACAATTAACACCACTTTAAGTGCATTTCTTAATATTTTTTTCTTTTCCATATTCATTACCTCCTTTTTTTACAACCTAGCTATCATAAAAATATATTCTTTTAGACCTATGGCTTTTCATCATAAATTTTCGTTTACTTTGCTCTTTTACAATATCTACTTATATTTTAACATATTGGAATATTTTTTGCAAAATCAATCCCAGTGATTTTTTATCTATTGGATGGTTGTCAAAAAACTCCGTCCCCATTGACATTATTTCTATTTTTACAACTTTTAATAAATTCTTTAAATATCCTATTATGATTTTCATCTATCTTGTATAAACTTTCTGGATGAAATCTTACACCAATATAAAAGTCTTTATCTTCTGATTCTACAACATCTGCATAGCCATCTTCACAAAACGCTACTTTATTTAATAACGGACATTTTTCTACTGTGTTATTATGTCTTGAATTTACCATTATTTCATTCTTTTGAATTATTGTGTAAAAACGAGAGTCTTTATTTATTTCTATATTATGAACATAATCATCAGTTATATTATTATGTTTTTCTGGATTAGTCACTTTAGTTGTAGTTCCACCTAATGCTCTAACAATAATATTTTGTCCTGCACATATACCCAAGATAGGAATATTATTATCATAACAATATTTTGCAATTATATTTTCATATTCATCGTTTTGTGTGCCACCTTGAATTATAATTCCATCACATAAAGATATTTGTTCTAGTAAATCTTCTCTTTCTTTTTCAGTTAGCGTATCTTTCCAATCATTGCCACAAAGTTTTATTTCCTTCTCTGGTGGTAATATACCTATTGCAATAGCACCATTATCAAATATTGCTTGTTTTACTTCATCTCTAATATATGTATCTGGTCTTTTCTTAATTTCACCATTATGTTTTGCTACAATCCCTATAATCACTTTACTCATATACATTACACTCCCTTAAACAATATTCATAATTTGATTTACCACAACCAACTAATTTAAAATTATGTTTTTCATAAATTTCATTTAATTTATCATTCCATTTAATACAATCTAGTCTTAAATATTTCATATTATTATTTTTCGCTAAATCCTTACAAATCATAAATATAAATGATCCTATATTCTTATATCCTACCTTTGAGACTATTTTACTTAAATATAATGATTTACCATTGTCTTCAAAATAACCTGAATTATTAGATATTTCAAATCCTGCGATTATTTCATTATTCTTTTTTAATATGTAATAGTTTTCATTTTTTATTGCAATTGGAAATTCACTTTCGTGTCTTACAATATATCTTGACCATTGCTTTATATTGTTTTCTTTAAACCAATTGGTTCTATTATTGTATAATTCGTATATTTCATTTAATTGTTCTAATCTAGCAATTTCAAATGTTATATTATTTTCAACTAATTTTTGTTCTATTTCTTTGCTTAATTTTCTTTTCATAATTAGACACTCCTAACCATTTTATAATTCAAATCTAATCATAAAACTTATTATATATTAGATTTACATTTTTTCTATTATTTAATTTGATTTTTTTCATCATATCATTAAATATTGAAATTTTCAATATTTACATCAATGCTCATCGACATAAATGAGCATTTTCTTTTTTACTATTATTATTTTGAGTAATAATTCAAGTTTAAAATAAGAGTTTTTAATTGTAAACTTTATACATAAAAAAGAAATCGACACTATTATAGTTTTACTTTTAAAAAATATATGATATAATATATTTATCTAATGTACTTTACACAGCAAAGTCTAGAGAAAATTTACTATTTTTTTCTGGAGGAGCTGTGTAAGCCTCCAGATATTATATTAGGAGGAAAGAAAAATGATGCAGTACAAAGTTGTTTATGGCTATGAACCAACTTTTCAGGAGGCATTTCAAAACCTCGAAAGAGAAGTCGAACAGCTGTTACAAGCTGGTTGGGAGCCACAGGGAAATCTCTCTATATTAACCGAAGAAAATGGCTACGATGACTACTATCTTGTTTGTCAAACAATGGTAAAGTAACTGCTAAGCGCAAAACTAAATGATTAGTTTTGCGCTTTTTCTTGTCTTTTATTTTTTAATTTTAATATTAGTAAATTTGATTGTTTTATGTAAATATGATATAATATTAATGATGAAACGTTATTACTCTGTTACATCAATATTATTGGCTTTATAAGCAGGGCTGACTGCCCAAGGAGGAAAAAAGCATGGCAAGAAAAGTTCGTTACAATGGTGATACACAAAGTTTTTATCCTTGTGATGACCCTAAAGTTTTAGTTAAGGGCCAAGTGTATGAAGTTGTTTCCGCAAGGGATCTCGGTTGGCAGACTGATTTAACCCTTAAAGGTGTTGAAGGAGAGTTCAATTCCGTATGGTTTGAGGATGTATCTCCTAATACCATATAACAACTCACAATTCCACCACATTGTTAATGTGAACTAATTGTCTAAAAAAGATATATCTTTCTCTCACTTTATGTGAGAGTTTTCTTTTTTATTATGAGAATTTTTACATTTTTTATATTTTTTATGTCAATGTGGACGGAGTTTTTTGTCAAAGTTCTCCGTCCCCATTGGCAACTTTTATTCAAAGTCTATATCTAAATATACATAATTATTCATATCATATGATAAATTTTCTTCTATCATTTTCTTAGCTTTTTTACTACATTCAGAAATTCGTTTTCCATTGTATAATGGATTTATATATCTAATTTTTGCTTCTTGATGTACATAATAAACATTTTTAGGTTCTTCTTTTGATGTTTCTATTTTTAGTGCTTTTTTCCATGTGCTAAATATTTTACTATATTTAGATTCTTCTATAATTTTTATGACTTGTTCTTCTTTTAGTTTATATAAATCTTTTTTTGATATTTTTTTATCGTTATTTAGTCTCTTTAAAATATCTGCAAGCAATTGCATTGAGTATCGTGTTCTATCTTCACGATATATAATTGATAATTTACTGGTAAATTCCACAAACTTTATGGCATTTTCTTCTTTTTGAAAACCAAGTTCTAATTCATGTTCTTCATTTCTTTGAATACATATATCTTTATATATTTCTTTTATTTCATCTATATCTAATAATTTATAATGAAATAACGCATTAGACAATGAATATTCTAATCTATCTGCTGACAATTTTGGCGTATCATTATCAGCTATTGGATATAAATGATAATTGTCCACATCTGATATTTTAATATTATCTTTATTTAACAGTTTCATTATTTTATCAGAATTTTTAATAATCTCTGTTGTCATATCTTCTGTTGATTCTTGTATCATATAATCTCCGTTTAAAAAGTCTACACAATGTTTAAATGTTGGAGTTGCTATGTCATGAAATAGCCCTGATAAAGTTTGTTTTTTGTCATGAGTAAAGTTCCACACTATTAAGGCAACTGCAACAGAATGATCTAATGTTGAAAAGGAAAAATTATTATCAAACAAGTCAGAATAAATGGTACCACAAGTGGTACTGATGTAATTTAATCTTAATAATTCATTTGTATTTATGTATTCATTTAACCATTCTGGAAATTCTGGTGATAGAATACTAAAATACTTCTTTATTTCATCATTTAAATTATTCCAATACTTGTTCATATTTCTTATTCCTCAATTATAATTTTACATATACTTAAATATTCTTATCTACGCAAAATTTCGTATGTGGTTTAAAATTCATAGTCTATTGCTTGCCTATCTATTCTTATCTCTTTGCATAATGCAGATACTTTTAAGTGATTAGGATTAGTTTTGTATTTTTCTAGATCTTCCATTGATTCAAATTCAGAAATTAATATAGCATCATATTCATTTTTAGGATTTATGTTTATTCCTGTTTCCATATTTTTTATTTCTGGAATTATTTCCTTCAAACTATTTAATCCTTTTAGAAATTTTTTCATATTTTCTTCTTCATTTTCTTTAAATTTCCACATTACAATATGTTTTATCATTTTTTTCTCCTCCTTGCATATAGAATATAACTATTTTTTATAAAAATGAAAATCACAACAATCTCCACCATAGCCTAATGTTTTTGTTCTGGTAAATCCTATTTTTTTCAATCCACCATATGTAACATCATCAACATCGCAAAATAATGGACATAGCTTTTCAGAATTATTTTCTACGCAGGCAGTATGCCAAAGACATTTTTTCATTGTAACATTAAAATAATTCTTACCATGTTTTTGTTCGCTCTTCCACAAATCAGTCTTACGCACAACTCGAAGAAATATGTTACTGTAAAGGAAATAAAAGCAAGGCACTCTTTCCATTTTTATCATAGATAAATGCTTTTGTTTTGCAACTTTATCAATCATATATTTTCGCATATACTCATATACATTTTCGCCCAATAAATCATCTTGCAATATAGCTTTATATAATGCTATTCTAGGAAGAATTGTTTGAATAAGAGTCTGTTTCTGATTATCTGATTTATCTTTTATATTTTTTATAATTTCATCAAGTATTATCTCTTGCTTATTTAACAATTCTTTTTCTTTTTCTGTTCCAAATTCTTCATTTAAGAATTCGCTGATCTGTTTTTGCTGTTTTATATTCATAATTATAACGCCTCCATAAGCTTACTATATATTTCTAGAATACAGACTCAAAAATGTCTGGATTATTCAAGTATTCATAAATAACTTTTCCTAATTTTCCAGCTAACTTTTTATTTCCATTTTTATTCTTTGAATTATATACTGAAACACCAACATAAAAATACTTATTATTAACGTTTAACACACCAACATCATGATTCAAATAATCCAATGAACCTGTTTTATGTGCATATTTTATTGGTTGATAAATATATCTCATAATTTGGTCTTGACATCGTTGATTATATAATATATCTATCGCTTTATTACATAATTCATTATTCAAAATTTCTTTATTGAATAGTTTTGTAAAAATTTCTAACATATCTTCTTGGCTTGTATAATTATTATATCCTTCTTTTATTGCCTCTTCATCTAACATGTATCTCTCTAACGAAGTAGATTTTAATTTCAATTCATTTAGAATGTATCTATTTATTTTTTCCATGCCTATTTTCTTTATTATAACATTAGTAGCCGTATTATCTGAAACAATTATCATCCAGTTAATTAACTCATATAAAGAGTAATATTGTTCTCCATTTTCAAAAATTTTGCTATCGCTTAATATTTCATTATTTGACACTAAAATCTTTTCATTTAAATCAATTTTCTTATTTTTCACTTCTTCTAATACTGCTAACATAATTGGTATTTTTATTGTAGATGCCGATATCATTTTAATTTTATCGTTACAATCATATATATTTTTTGAATTGTTTAGTTCTTTAATTAAAATAGCCACATTTTCCTTTGATTCTTTTATTATATTTTCTAAGATTTGGTTTAAGTTTTGCATTATTTTATTTCTCCTCTTATTTCATGTAACATCTTCTACCTCTTCTATTCTTTTTCTAATAACAATTTATTTGTAAACATTATATAGATTATTAGATATGAAACTGATATTAAAAATCCGCCTAACACGTCGCTTGTATAGTGCACTCCTAAATATATTCTACTTATTCCTATTGAACAGATTAATATACTTAACAAAACAATAGATATACATTTAACATATTTATTTTTTATGTATTTATAAATTAGATATATTAAATATCCATAAAAAGCCATGCTTACCATTGAATGTCCTGATGGAAAACTATAGCCTGTTTCTTCTATTATTCTAAATTCTGTTGGTCTTGGTCTTTGTAGTATTCTTTTTAACACCTGATTTAAAATTGCTATAATAGCTATATTCATAATTATTGATAATCCTATTTTTTTGTTTTTTATAATTATAAATAAAATTATGCATATTGTTGATAGAAAAATTGGTCCCCCAAAATTTGTAATAAACTTTGCAATAGGTGTTGCAAAGTCTGTTATTAAAAATATTGATATTAATGTATATCCAATCACATCGCATTTCATTATTTCTTGATTAAATACGTCTTCTGCTAACGCTAAGAAACCGATTAGACATATAAACAATATTATCCATTTAAGATTTTTCTTTATAAGCTCTTTCATTATTTTTTTCAACTCATCTCTGTTTTTATATAATATTATCCTTTTAGTTCTTCCTCATTTACTGTAATTTCTCTTGTTTTTAAATGATTTACTATTACTACTATTCCACTTATAGTAACAAATAAATAGAAATTGATTCCTCTATTTAATAAGACTGCACTATTTATTATTGCTTGTGGAAATACATTTCTAAATATCTCCATAAATGCTCCTTCTGTAACTCCTACTGCTCCTGGTGATGGTATTCCTGACACTGTTGCAAATAGTACTGATTGCATTGTTATTATTTCTATAATACTATACTTAGCCAATCCTAATGATCTATATGTCCAATATGTAATACTATAATATAGTGTAAATTGTATAAGTGTAGTTAATAAAGTTCTTACTATTAGACGTTTATTATTTTTTATATATACTGCACTTGCATGATATTTTTGTAATTCATTTTCTAGTTTTTCTTTTTTTGCTTCTATATTTCTAACCTTGAATATTTTTAATATTTTTATTACAAAATTTATTAAACCTCTTGATAGTCTCTTTGAAAATACGCCTATTATTAATAGTATTAATGCTCCTATATTTAGTGAAATACCTATTACAAAAAATATTATTAGTATTTTATTTAAGTACTGATAATTAAAACATAAACTTACTAAAGCAAAATTTATTGTTATAATTTGCATACTGGTTAAATTTATTAATAATGCCAATGTTGAATTTGCCACAGACACTTTGTCTTTATACATATAATATACTTGCATTGGTTGTCCACCACTTGCTGCTGGTGTTATTGAACTAAAAAAGAAACCTATAAGTGAATATTTTAGATTTTTAGTAAAACTACTTTTTTCTCCTAATGCTTTTAGTGTTCTTCCCATATTTATTGCTTCACACATTAAATATAAGAACATACACACTATTCCAACAAATACAAATTCTAATTTTGCATTTTTTATAATTCTAAATATTGCTGGTAAATCCTGATCCTTTAACATAATATAGAATGTTAATACTATTAGCAATATAAAAAATATTAAATTTTTAAATATATTTGATTTTTTCTTCATATAATCACTCTTTTAAATACCTTCTGCTAATTTATATCACATTTTATTTATAAAGTAAATATTAAATTATATTAAAAAAGGCGGAATAAATTCCGCGCGGGCGAACACACATGAAACTGTTCTAACTACGTTAGTTACAGTTTCAGCGTACACAGTAGGGTCGTCCGCCCCTACATAAAAAAATTTATTATAATTTTATATTATAATAAAAAGACCTTAAGGTTTAAGGTCTTTCTCTAATCTTTATTATTCAGCTGTTTCTTCTGTACTTTCTGTTGCTTCTATCTCTGTTGTTTCTTTAACTTGTTCTTCTTGAACTGGTTTGCTTCCAAATGAGAATACTTTTCTTTCTGCTCTTGTTTTTTCTTCGAATTTCTTATTGAATTCTTCTCTTGCTATATCTAATGTTTCTTGCATTGCTCCAAACATTTCTTCTACATCATTTCTTGTAAAATCGTATACACTACTTCTAGACATTGGCTCTAGTATTTGTATATCGTGTATTACATTGTTTACCCTTTTTCCTGCACTTTCCATAAATTTTTGTCTTTTTTCTTCGTTTACTTCCATTGTTTTTTCTCCCTTCATTTGTTACTTTTATGCTAACAATTATAATTTATATCATATCTATTTTTTAAAATCAAGTTTTAAAATACAAAAAGCACCTTATTTATATAAGGTGCTTTTGATATAATATATTATTCTGCTTTTGGTGCATCTGCTACAGTATCAGCTGTTTCATTTGCTACTTTGTTTTCTACTACAGGTTCTTCTTTTAATTCTTCTTTAAGAACTATTTCTTTGTTTTCGATTCTTGCTCCTAATTTTTCTTTTGTCTTAGAAGCTTTTCCTATTCTATCTCTTAAGTAGTATAGTTTTGCTCTTCTTGCTTTACCAACTCTTACTACTTCTACTTTTTCTATCATAGGAGAATGGATTAAGAATGTTTTTTCAACACCTACACCATAAGATATTTTTCTTACAGTAAATGTTTGATTTAATCCTCCACCTTGTTTTTTAATTATTATACCTTCGAAAACCTGTATTCTTTCACGATTACCTTCTTTTATCTTAACATGAACTCTTACTGTGTTACCAATATCTAATACTGGTATTTTGTTTTTTAATTGTTCGTGTTCGATTGATTTTATTACGTCCATTATTCTATTACTCCTTTCTTTTTTAGTAACTCTGGTCTTTTTTGCTTAGTTATTTCTAGAGACTGTTCTCTTCTCCATTTTTTTATATTTTCATGATGACCAGATAACAATATTTCTGGAACTTTTTTATTTAAAAATACCTCTGGTCTTGTATATTGTGGATATTCCAAAAGTCCATTTGTAAATGATTCTTCACTTACTGATTCTTTGTTTAATACCCCTTCTACATATCTACTAACAGAATCTATTAATACCATTGCTGGTAGTTCCCCTCCTGTTAATACATAATCACCTATAGATATTTCTTCGTCTACAATCTCATCTAATACTCGTTGGTCTATTCCTTCATAATGTCCACAAAGTAAAATTAAATGTTCTTGTTTGCTTAATTCTTCAACTTTTTGTTGATTTAATACTTTGCCTTTTGGAGATAAGTAAATCACTTTAGCATTTTCTTTATACGGTATAGACATATAAGAGTCATATACTACATCTGGCATCATTACCATACCAGCGCCACCTCCATAAGGTGTATCATCAACTTTTTTATGTTTATTTTTTGAAAAATCTCTGATATTTATAGTATTAATCTCAATTATTTTTCTTTCTAACGCTTTTCCAATTATACTTTCTTTTAATGTTTCAAACATCTCTGGAAAAAGTGTTAACACATCAAACTTCATATTTATTTCCTTGCTTATTTTATAAATTCTAATCCATTTAATAGTTTAACAATTATCTTTTTTTCTTTTATATCTACTTTCTTAACAACATCTGGTATTACAGGAAGTAGTATTTGTTCTTTTTTATCATTTTCAACTACATATACGTCATTTGCACCTGGTTGAAGTACCTCTTTTAATTTTCCTAAAAGTTCATTTTCTTCTGTATAAACTTCTAGTCCAATTAAGTCCACAATAAAATATGCTCCTTTTTCTAATTTTATATCCTCTCTTTTGGCGAACAAATATAAATTTTTAAATTTAAGTGCTTCTTCTATTGTTTCTATACCTTCTACTTTAAGTAAAACTAGATTTTTAGAAAATTTAATTTCTTCTATTTTTAGCTCTTTGTAGTGCTTTCCATCTTGTATGTATAGTGTTTTAAAATCTTTAAATTGATTGTTATTATCTACTAATGGAACAACTTTTAAGAATCCTTTTATTCCATATGAATTAACAATTTGACCAACTTCTAATAAACCTTCCATAGTTTATCTCCTAGTCTAAGAATTCAATTGAAACTCTTTTGTTTTCTTTAGATGCAACAGCTTTCATTATAGTTCTTATTGATTTTGCTATTGATCCTTGTCTACCAATTATTTTACCCATGTCTTCTTCAGCAACTTTTACTTCAAATATAATAGATTGCTCTCCATCAATTTGATTTATAGAAACTGCTTCTTTGTTGCTTACTAATGTGTTTATAATTGTTTCTAATATTTCTTTCATTGTCAAATTCCTTCCTTTTGCAATATACTGATTACCTTAAAATTATTTTACTTCGATTAATTTTTTAACAGTATCTGTTGGTTTTGCACCATTTTTTATCCATTTTTCAACTTTTTCTCTATCTAATACTATTGTTCCTGGGTTTGTCATTGGATCATATGTTCCTAATTGTTCTATTATTTTACCATCTCTTGGAGATTTTGAATCTGCAACAACTATATGATAGAAAGGTGCTTTCTTTTTACCAAATCTTTGTAATCTTATTTTTACCATACCTTTCACCTCCTTCAAAATTTGTAAAAAGCAAATCTTGCATTATTCATTATTTACTTCTCACTATTAATTTATATATATAACCTTAATAACTAATTTGTAATTGAAAAATTTTACATCATTCCTTTTAAAGAATTGGCATCAAAATTTTTCATCATCTTTTTCATTCCACCTTTTTGATTTTTCATTTTTTTAACCATACTTTGTGTCATTTCAAAAGATTTTATAAATTTATTTACATCTTGTACTGTTGTACCAGACCCTTTTGCTATTCTTAATCTTCTACTTCCATTTAATAATTTTGTATTTCTTTTTTCTTTTTTGGTCATAGAACATATAATAGCTTCTATTTTAACAAATTCTTTGTCATCTACTTTTACATCTTTTAATTGGTTCATTCCAGGTATCATTTTTAGTAATGATGAAAATGAACCCATTTTTTTTATTTGTCTTAGTTGTGATAAATAGTCATCCAAATCAAATTCTTGTTTTCTTAATTTTTGTTCTAACTTTAATGCTTCTTCTTGATCGAATGATTCTTCTGCTTTTTCTATTACTGAAAGTATATCTCCCATTCCTAAAATTCTTGATGCCATTCTTTCTGGATGAAATACTTCAATATCACTTAACTTTTCTCCTGTAGCAGCAAATTTAATTGGTTTTCCTGTAACTTTCTTTACTGACAATGCTGCACCACCACGTGTGTCACCATCTAATTTTGTAAGTACAACACCATCTAAGCCTACATTTTCACTAAATGATGTAGCTACATTTACTGCATCTTGACCTGTCATACTATCTACAACTAAAAGTATTTCATGAGGCTTAATCTCTGATTTTAATTTTTTTAGTTCTTCCATTAAAGCTTCATCTATATGTAATCTTCCTGCTGTATCTAGTATAACAACATCATTCATTTTAGACATTGCAACATTCATTGCTTGTTTTGCTATGTGTACAACATCTTTTGAGTTTTCATTTGCAAATACCGGAATGTTTAATTGTTTACCTACAACTTGTAATTGCTTTATAGCTGCTGGTCTATAAACATCACATGCTACTAACAATGGCTTTTTTCCTTGTTTTCTAAGTAAATTAGCAAGTTTTCCTGCTGTAGTTGTTTTACCTGAACCTTGAAGTCCAATTAGCATAATTACTGTTGGCGGATTTGGAGAAAAGTTTATTTTGCTCTCTGTTCCTCCTAGCAATTCTACTAGTTCATCTTTTACTATTTTTATAACTTGTTGTCCTGGTGTTAATGACTTTAGTACATCTTGACCTAATGCTTTTTCTTGAATTCTATTATTAAATTCTTTTACTATTTTGTAGTTAACATCTGCTTCTAGCAATGCAAGTTTAACTTCTCTTAGCATTTCTTTTAAGTCTGATTCTGTTATTCTTGCTTTTCCTCTAAGCTTTCTTGTAACTTCTTGTAATCTTGATGATAGTCCTTCAAAAGCCATAATTTCACATTCCTTTCGTATTATTTTCGGGAATTATATTATTGTTGTTAATTGTTTTTTTACATTTTCTAATATTTTAGCTATTTGTTTATCTGAATAGTTCGTTTGAATTTTTGATATTTGTTCTAGTATTTCTTCAATCTTTTTTTCGTTTCTTAGTGTAGTTTTCATGATTTGTAGCTTTTCTTCATATTCGAAAAGTTTATTTTCCCCTTTCTTAATATTATCTCTAGCTGCTTGTCTTGTGATGTTATAATTTTCAGCAATTTCAGATAGAGATAAATCATTGTTATAGTAGTCATTTATATAATCAAATTGTTTTTCTGTTAATAACTTGCCATATATTTGGCATAACATACTAATTTCTATTTTTTTATCCATAACTACTCCTTTAAATGTAATGCTATAATACTTTACACCATTTTTATAGATTTGTCAAGTATTTTTAAAGAAAAAAACAAGCTAAAATCAAAGTTTTAGCTTATTTTTATATTATTTATTTCAATCCATTTACATAATTCTTTTTCATTATAACAACTTCTTTTTTTAAACTTTTACTATTATCATCATCTATGGCCATAATCAAATAAAATTTATACTCTCCATTTTGTTTTAATTTATTTTCTGAGTTATTAAAAAAATAGTAATGTTTAACTGTATCAATGTATTTGTCCCATTTTTCAGTAGTTCCATCTGGTAATTCAACTCTAATAAACATATTTCGATAATAGCCTTTTACTATATCTTTAGTAAACTCTTCATTTTGTAACATTTGTTTATAATCTTTTGTAATATCAAGATTATTCATACTGAAGTTTTTTCTTTCTCCATAATAATATGTGTACCAAGCATAATACAATTTTTGTTCTGTATCTATTCCAAATTCAATATTATATTCATCTTTTAAGCATTCTTCAATAGTTGTATACGTACATGTTTCTGTCTTTTTTCTAATTGTTAAATTATTGTTTCTTGTAATAATTGAAAAATAATATGTATTAGTGTCATCTATAAGAGTTTTTTCAGTATACTCATCAATTGAATTATATAATGATGCTTCATCTTCTAATTCTTCTTTAATTATATTCCATTTTTCTTCTTTGGTATATGTTTCTGCTATATATTCATAAGTATTATCTTCCAGCATATGAATTCCTGTATAATCTGATGTAATTATCCACTCTAGTACCGCATCTCGTGGTATATATGTATTTTCAAGTTCTCCATGTTTTGCTATTTCCACTGAATAATCTTCATTTATTCTTATATCATATTTTTCATTTTCAATGGTTATAATATTCCCCATTCTTGTACTATTTTCAAATTCTGCTTGTACTCCTTCTAAAATTGTTTTCCAATTATAGTTTATATTAGATGCCATTATTTCTTGCTCTTTTATAGTTGCTAATTCTTTTAATTGTGCCATTTCATGAGTTTCCGCACTATTTTTAGCTTTTGATATCAGTCCTCCAGATATTGCTATACTTATAGTTATTCCTGACAATATTAAGAGTACAATTATTGTGATTATTAATGCTATTAGTGTAATTCCTCTTTGTTTAATTAAAGTATTTCTTTTAGATTGTTGACATACAGTGTCGTCAGTCCATGCATTTTTTATTTTTTCTCTAGATATTCCGTGTGTGTACAGTATCAATGGTTTCAAGGTTTTTATTCATCTTTTGTTTTCTCCTTTTATTTATTCGGGTATTTCTTTATAGCACAGGCGGACAGAGTCGTCCGCCCATACATTTATCTTTACAGATTCAACATACTTAATAGAATCGTTCCCTACGTTATTTAAAGAATTCTTCAAATTCTTCTTGTGATATTGTTTCTTGTATTATTAATACTTGTGCTACCGCATCTAATATGTTTCTATGTTTTTTTAGTATTAATTGTGCTTTGTTATATGCTTCGTCTATTAATTTTTTTATTTCTTTTCCTATTGTGTCTTCTATATTTTCTCCAAATATTTGTAGTTCATATGGATTGTCTGTTTTTAATGATATTGGACCTACTTTTTCGCTCATACCATATACTGTAACCATATCTCTTGCTATTTTTGTTGCTACTTCTATATCATTGCTTGCTCCTGTTGATATATCATTTAATGCTAGCTTTTCTGCTGCTCTTCCTCCTAGTAATGATATCAATTTTTCTTCCATTTCTGTTTTTGATACATAGTATTTGTCTTCATCTGTTTTATACATTGTGTATCCGCCAGCGACGCCACGTGGTACTATTGATATTTCCTTTACATCATCACTTGTTTCTAAGAATTTACTTACTATAGCATGTCCAGCTTCGTGATATGCTGTTAATTTTTTGTCTTTCTCTGATATTACTCTACTTGTTTTTTGAAGTCCTACTGTAACTTTTTTTATTGCTTCTTCTATATCTTCTTGTTTTATTTTTTCATGTTTATTAACTGTTGCAATAATTGCTGCTTCGTTTAATATGTTTGCTAGTTCTGCTCCTGTAAATCCTGCTGTATCTTCTGCTATGCTTTTTAAGTTTATTTCATCTTCGAACTTTTTATTTTCACTGTGTATTTTTAATATTTCTTCTCTTCCTTTAACATCTGGTGGTGCTATCATTATTTGTCTGTCAAATCTTCCTGGTCTTAGCAATGCTGTATCTAACATTTCTGGTCTATTTGTTGCTGCAAGTACTATAACAGCTTCATTTGTTTCAAATCCATCCATCTCTACTAATAATTGATTTAGTGTTTGATTGTTTTCTGTTTCTGCACCGCTATTACTTGTTCTTCTTGCACCTATTGCATCGATTTCATCTATGAATATTATGCATGGTGACATCTTTTTAGCTTTTTCGAATAATTTTCTAACTCTTGAAGCTCCTAAACCTGCAAACATTTCTATAAATTCTGATCCGCTCATAGATATAAATGGAACTCCTGCTTCTCCTGCTACTGCCTTTGCTATTAATGTTTTTCCTGTTCCTGGTTTACCACAAAGTAATATTCCCTTTGGAACTTTTGCGCCCATTGTTTCATATCTTTTTGGATTTTTAAGAAAATCTACGATTTCTACTAGTTCATTTTTTTCTTCTTCTAATCCTGCTATGTCTTTAAATCTTATATTGGTATCGTTTTCTTCTCCATCATATATTTTCTTTTCTCCACCAAATCCTTGCATTTTATATAACATTAAAAACATAGCTACTATTACTAATGTTGGAATAAATTGTACAAGTACACTTGCAATTTTTACAAGTGCATTTGTTTGTTTTTGTATTAATTTAATGTCATTTCCTTTTTGAACTTTTTCTTGTATTAATTCTGTAAATGCTTCTGTATCTGGTATACTAACTGTTTTTGTTGCTTCTTTGTCTTCTTCTTTTCCTTTATATTTTACTTTTGCTGTTGATGTTTTACTTCCTGCTGTCATTTCTATTTCTGATATTTCTTTATTGTCTATCTGTTTTATTAAATCTGTATATGCCATTTCCGTTTCTTTGTTTTTATTTTCAGTATAAAAATATCCAAACACCATTCCAGCAATCAATATTATACTTATTAGTATTGTTAATATATAGGTTAACTTATCTTCTGATTTCTTATTTTGTTTTTTGTTTTTATCTGCCATTTTATTCTCCTTATTTTTCATTGCACAATATTAATTATTATCTGTACTGTTAAATGTCGCGTCACCTATAGGTTCATCTGATGATTCTTCCTTCTTCTTTTTTTCTTTATTTTTTTCTTTTGTTGAATCATCTTCTTGTTTTTCTTTTTTATCTTCTTTTGTTTTTTCCTTTTCTTCTTCTTTTTGTTTTTCTAATTCTTCTTTTACTTTTAATTGTTCTTGTGCTATTTTTATTAATTCAGCTTGTCTATTTATAAAATCTGTTTTTATCATTAATATCGCAACAACTACATATATATATGAAATTGTATTATACATTATTTGGAAGTATTTGATTTCAAAACCTGTAAATAAATTTACAATTATATATGTTAAGTTTAATAATACTGGTAATGTTATTGAATGTGCTGCTACATTGAAAGATGGCTCATATTTTAATTTTATTCTTGAGAATCTTGATACGATATATGCAAGCAATGAAAGTATTAAAACATCAATCATTATACTTACAAAATATAGTATAAATAAATACAGATACATTACACAATATACGCTTAATGAAATAGATACAACATTTAATTTTTCTATTTCATTTACTACATCTTGTTTATTAAAACTTTGTACATTATAATTAGCTAAAACGTCTGTATATTTATAAGTTAAATTTGTACTAGGATTATATATTTGTACAGCATCTTTTGTAAACACTACAGCTGCTCCAAACTTATTTATATTTTCATTATACTTTTCTTTTATTTCTCCTTGTTCTATGTTAGTATCTAATATAATAGTTCCAACGAATTCTCCATAATCTTCTATTATTGTAGGCTCTTCTGCTTCTGCAGATAGTTTTCCTTCTTGATATGAAAATTCTGGTAATTTTTCTTTTAACCCTATATACAATTTGTTTACATTTGTAACTATCTTTGCTGTATATGCTATACATACTATTGCACAAAATATTGCTATTAATTTTATTAAATATTTAAATGCTACTCCTTTTCCTTCTAGTGCAAAATCTTCATATTTGTCAAAATCTTTTATACTTTTTAATACTTTTTTAAAAAATCCTTCTTCTTTTTTTGTTTCTTCAGCCATTTTTATCTCTCCTATTTTTTGTTATTTCCATGCCATCTTTTGTATCTTTAACATTATATCCTAAACTTGATATTTTATCTCTTAATTCATCTGACAAGCTCCAGTTCTTATCACTTCGTGCTTGTTTTCTTTCTTCTACTAGTTTTTCTATTTCTTCTGGTAGTTTTTCATCTTTTTCTTGTTTATTTATTTCTAAGCCCAAAACTTTATCAAAATCTAATAATAGTTCTGCTAATTGTTTTGATTTTTTTTCATATCTTATAATGTTCCATACAACTCCCATTGCTTGTGGCATATTTAAATCATCATTTATAGCTTCAATAAATTCTGCTTTGAATTTTTTTATTATTTCTTCATCTATATTATCATTTCCATTTAGATGTTTTTGATAACCTTCTTTTAACCTTTTTAAAGATACTTTTGCCGCATCCATTGCTTCGAATGTAAAGTTAATCTTTTTTCTATATAATGACGAGAAATTAAACATTCTATAATCCATTGGAGAGTAACCTTTTTCTTCTAAGTCTTTTAATGTATATAAGTTATTTAAGCTTTTTGACATTTTTCCACCATTTACTTGTAAGAAATCAACATGCATCCAATAATGTGCTGGTATCTTTCCGCAATATCCTTTTCCTTGGGCTATTTCATTTTCATGATGCACAGGAATATGATCTATACCTCCAGTGTGGATGTCAAACTCATCTCCTAAATATTTATTTCCCATTGCTGAACATTCTAGATGCCATCCTGGATAACATTTTCCCCAAAATGAATCCCATTTCATTATATGATTTTCTGGTGCTTTAATCCAAATAGCAAAGTCTGATATATTTTTTTTATTTGGATCAAAATCTACTCTAGCTCCTGCCTTTTGTTCATCTACATTTAAATTTGATAATATTCCATATTTATCTAATTTTGATGTATCAAAGTATATTGTATTTTCTGTTTCATATGCATAACCATTTTTTATTATTTGTTTTACATAATCTTCCATTACTTTTATATGTTCTGTTGCTTTTGCAATTATCTCTGGTTTATCTATATTTAATAGATCTAAATCATGCATAAATGCTTCTGTATAAAATTTTGCTATTTCAAATGGATCTTTATGTTCTCTTTTTGCTGCTTTTAGCATTTTGTCTTCGCCTTCATCAGCATCTGAAACTAAATGTCCAACATCTGTTATATTCATAACATGTTTTAATTTATATCCATTATATTTTAATACTCTTCTTAGCGTATCCATAAATAAATACGCTCTTAGATTTCCTATGTGTGCATAATAATATACTGTTGGTCCACAAGAGTATATTCTTACTTCTTTATCATCTATAGGTACAAACTCTTCTTTTTTTCTTGTTAGAGTATTATAGAATTTTATCATGTAATCTCCTCTTTCTTATGGTGTTGTTTTATTTTCTTCTTTATTATCATTTTTATCATCTGTTTTATTATCTTCTGTTGGTTTTGTTGTTGTTGATTTTACTACAACTTTTCTTGTTACTTTTGCAACATTGTCATTAGAATCTTTTACTGTATATGTTATTGTATATGTTCCTGCTTTAGATGTATCTACTGTTCCTGAAATTTCAATTTTTGAAGTTAAATCTCCATCTATATCATCTTCTGCTGTTGCACCTTGTTCTGTATATGTTTCTCCAACATTTAATGTAATTGTACTACTTCCTTTTAATTTTATTGTTGGAGCTTTATTATCTCCACTACATTTTGTACACTCTCCAGTAGGCAACATATATTTTGCATCTCCTGCACTCTTCCAAGCTGTGCTATCTTTACTTCTTGTTATAAATACTTTTGTTTCTTTTCGTAAACATTTATCTGTTGCTATTTTTCCTGATTCCTTACAAATTTCTGCTGTTACATGTGTTGTACAAGTTTTCTTTGGAACAGTTCCTTTTACAAAGTATTCTGTATATACTCTGCTACCTCTTGGGTCATTTTTACAATTATCTGAAGCTAACATTCCAGAATCCTTACAAACACTTGCTGTAACTATTCCACTAGGTTGTTCGAATGATGCATCATCTAATTTTTTATGAATTGATGACATTACATTTTTCCATATTACACTTGCATATGATGCTGTATATACAGTTTCTGGTTGGTCATATCCATACCATGTTGCCGCTGTATAATATGGTGTAAATCCACATAGCCATTTATCTTTCTTAGAGTTTGTTGTTCCTGTTTTAGCTGCTGTTTCCATACCTGATATCTTACAATTTGTTGCTGTACCACCAGATTGTGTTGGTTCTGTTAATAATTCTTTTAATATATATGCATTCTGTTCTGAGAATACTCTTCTCTTTTCTTGTGTTGGTTCTAGTATTGTTTTTCCTTCACTGTTTGTCATTTTTGTATAGAATGTTGGGGTTATATATTCTCCATCATTAGCTATTGTTGCATATGCTCCTGCCATTTCCAATGGTGTTATACCTGTTGTTACGCCTCCTAATGCTAATGACAAGTTATTATCACTATTATCATTTAAACTTGTTATTCCCATTTTCTTTAAGTATTGTATTGATTTGCTTGCTGTTAAATCTTCTAGCACTTGTACTGCTATTGTGTTTTGAGATATTCTAATTGCCTGCCTCATATTAGATAATCCTTTGTATCCACTGTATGAGTTTCCTGGTTTCCAACTTCCATATGATATTGGAACATCATCATAAACAGATGCTGCTGTTATTGTTCCTTCTTCTAATGCTGGACCATATACACCTATAGGTTTTATTGATGATCCTGGTTGTCTTCTGGCTTGTGTAGCTCTATTTAATTCAAATGCTCCTTTTTCTCCAAGATTACCTATACATCCTAAAACATTTCCTGTTTTATGATCTAATATTACCATTGCAGATTGTGATGTAACATATTTTCCAGTATCTTTATCTTTTGTTACCCTAGATTTAACCAAATATTTAGATTTAGAATATTCTTCTTCTAATTCTTCTTGTACTGAAGTTTTTTCTGTTGATTGTATTGTAAATCCTCCACCATATAAATATGTTTTAGCATATTCTTTATCCATTCCTTTTTCATTAACCAATTGATCTATTATTTGATTAACTAATGCTTCTGTATGTGATGAATATGATGCTTGATTTATTTTTCCTTTTTTAAAGTTTAATCCATCTTCAACTTCTTCTACTGCAGTATTATATTCGTCTTCTGTTATATTTCCTAAGTCTTTCATCTTTTTAAGAACTGTTTTTGTTCTTGATTTTATATCATCTGTATTAGGATTTTCATCAAATGGTTTGTAATAGTTTGGTGAGTGTGTTATTCCTGCAAGATAAGCACTTTCCGCTATTGATAAATCTTTTGCATCTTTACTGAAATAATATTCTGAAGCCATACCAACACCATATACGTTTCCACCTAAAAAGATTATATTCATGTATAATTCAAGTATTTGGTCTTTTGATAATATATTTTCTACTTGATATGCTCTTACCATTTCTTTTACTTTTCTTATAGCTCCTGCTGTTCCTGAATCGTCTTTTTCATTTGTTACGTTTTTAACTAATTGTTGTGTTATTGTACTTCCACCAAAAGATGATTCTCCTCTATGAAATAAAAATGTTGCAACTGCTGCACCTGTTCTTTTTATATCTACACCATGATGTTTATAAAATCTTTCATCTTCTATTGATACAAATGCTTTTGGCAAATAATCTCCCATATCTGCTTTTGTAAGAATTTTTCTATTTTCTTGTGCACTAAGTGTTGCTATAACATTTCCATCTGTATCTAGTACGATACTATTTGAATAATTAATTATTAAATCTTGTTTTGTAAGTGCAAATTTTCCTCCAAACAATCCAAATAAAACACCTGCTAGAACGCCTGCTCCTATAATTACTAAAATAACAATAACTATTAAAACTTTTTTCATTATTGCTTTTCTTTTTTCTTTATCTGCATTATTATTTTTCTTTTTATTATTAACTTTTTCAGTTGATTTTCTAGTTGTTTTTGTTTTATTTTCTGTTTTCTTATTTTTCTTATTTTCTCTCATTTTTTTCCTCCTCATAAACATATGTCTATGCATGTTATATTATATTATAAAACGCAAAAAAGATAAAGGGTTTTAGTAAATTTTTCACATATTAATATAAAAAGTGCATAACATTTATTAGAAAGAAGTGATGTTATGTTTGTTTACAACCTAAAAGTTAACGGAAATATAGTATTCAAGGTTATTTTGTTTTCAATAATTATTGTTGCTTTAATTATTCTAATCCTTTCTGTTTTTAATATATATAGCAAAAGTAATTTCAATTCAGATAGTTGTGTTCCTACAAGTAGTATTGCAAATATCTCTGCTAATCAATATACCAATATACTTAAAGAAGTTTATGATAATCCAGATAACTATGTTGGGCAATCTATAAACTTTACCGGGTATGTTTATAGATTATCTGATATGAAAGATAATGAATTTGTTTTAGCAAGAGATATGCTTATCAATTCTGACTCTCAGAGTGTTGTTGTTGGATTTTTGTGTAATTCAAAAGATACTAATACTTTTAAAAATGGTACTTGGGTAAATGTTTCTGGAAATATTGTAAAAGGATATTATCATAATCAGATTCCTGTTATAGAAATAAATCAAATAAAAGAAGTTCAAAAGCCTGATGACTGCTTTGTTTATCCACCTGATTCTTCTTATATTCCAACATCTACAATAATGTAAAAGGAACGGATAAAATTCCGTTCCTTATATTATTATATATTCTTTATTTGATTTCGTAAGTGGTACACCTACTGTTTTTCCTACTAATACCGTATCTTCTATTCTCACTCCAAATTTTCCCGGTATATATATTCCTGGTTCATCTGTTACTACCATATTAGCTTTTAATATATTTTCATTTTTAGTTCCTAATATCGGTGTTTCGTGTATGTCCAATCCAACTCCATGTCCTAATGCATGTATAAGTGTTTGGTTATTAAGTTCAAAATCATTTAAAACCATTTTAGTAATATTTTTGCAAATCATTCCTTCTCTCATTTCACTTATTGTTTGTTTTTGATTTTTTAAAACTAGATCATATACATTCTTAACTTCATCACTTATATTATCTACAAATATAGTTCTTGTCATATCTGAACAATATCCATTATATTTGCATCCCATATCTATTGTTATAACATCTCCAGATGTTATCCTTCTTTCAGTTGGTACTGCATGTGGTTTTGAAGAGTTAGGTCCTGAAGCCACTATTGTTTCAAATGCCACACCTTCTGCTCCATTTTCTATAAAAAACTTATCTATTTCATAAGCTATTTGTTTTTCTGTCATTCCTTTTTTTATGAAAGTAGTAATATAATCAAAGCATTTATCTGTTATTATACATGCTTTTGTTATATTTTTTATTTCTTCTTCATCTTTAATTTCACGTTGTTTTTCTATTAGTCCTTCGGTTTCTACAAAATTATTTATTCTGTATTTATACATATATTCTTTATATTTTGCATATGTTATATAATTCTCTTCAAATCCTATATTCTCACAGAACAAGAAAAAGTTTTCAAAATCTTCTTTTGATATATCTTTCACATCACTAACAATTATTTCATCATTAATAGTTAGCGTGGAATTTACATCTTCTATATATCTTCCATCTGTTATAAAGTAATTTTCTTTTCTTGCTAATATTAAAGTTCCTTCCGCTTCTATATTAGTTAAATATTTTATATTTACTGGATTAGACACTATCATTCCATCTAAATCCATTGTTCTTATCTTGTTTCGTAAGCATCTTAATTTTTCATTCATAGGACTTTCTCCCCTTTATTATATATTCATTAATCCAAGTGAAAATATTGTTACTAGTAAAGATAATATTGTTTTGAATGGTACCATCATCATTACAAAGCAAGCTACAACGATAAATGGTCCAAATGGTATATACTCATCTGTTTTCTTTATTTTTGTAATTAGCAATATAATACTTATTATTGCTCCTAGTAAAAATGCAACTAATGTTAACATTATTGTATTAGCAAATCCAAAATATAAACCTAATCCTGCCATTAGTTTTACATCTCCAAATCCCATTGCTTCTTTTCCTGCTATTAATCCTCCAATAAGTGTTATTAGCAAAAAGATTCCTCCACCAACTATCATTCCTGCAAACATATCTATTGCTATATTCACATTAAATATTCCAGCTAAAACCATTAATATAATTCCGCATTCAAAAATAGTTAAATTTAATCTATTAGGTATTATTTGTTCTTTATAATCTATTATAAATGCTGATAAAATCATAGGAGTTAATATTAAATATCTTATTAATTCTATATTATCTAAAAAAGTTTTTCCTATTCCAAATATATATAATAAAACAACATATAATATCGCATTTACAACTGCCAATATTATATTAGGTTTATACCTAAAGTCTTTTTTTAGTATTTCTTTACTTATTATTTTTTTATTTTCTAGCATTCTATAATTAGCCCAGTTTATAAGCTTTCCAATAAAGAATCCTACTATAGCTATTGCTACATATATTAGTATATGTACATCATTAATATACATTATTTTTCCTCCTTAGTACTAAGATATTTTCTTTTTATAAAATTTTCTATTGGTCTTTTTACAAGTGTTATAAAAATATCTTTTTCTTTTAATGGCTCCACTAGTATCGGAAACATTTTCATTCTATTTGCTCCAATGATATCTGTAAATATTTGGTCTCCAACTACTGCTATTTTTTCATTACTTAGATTTAGTTTTTCTTTTGCTTTTTTAAATCCCTGTTTAAAAGGTTTCATTCCAAAATGAATATATTCTAAATTTAGTTTGTCAGCAACTTCTTTAACTTTCTCTTCCTTGTTTGTATTAGAAAGTATAAATAATTTTATACCTTTTTCTCTAATATCGTTAGTCCAATTTTTTATCTCTTCTGGCATATTTCTATCATAATCTATTAGAGTATTGTCCATGTCTAATATAAGTGCTTCTATATTATTTTCTTTTAAATAATCATATGTGATCTCTGTCACATTTTTGTAAAAAGCTTTAGGGTAAAATATCATCTTAAATTCCTTTCTTTCTCGTCAATATATTATCAATTATATCTAAATTTGTCAATTAATTTTATAAATGAAAAAAAGGACATAGTCTTTTATAAAAATCTACATCCTTTATTTATAAATTATCTTATAAAGTTTGTTTTTGTTCCTTTTTCTATTTCTGGTTTTTCTATGTTTGCTTGTTTTATACTTTTTATTAAATATGCCATATTTTTTCCTAGATTTCTCATTGTTTGTAAACCTTCTAAATCTTGCATTGCTTCTTCTTTGTTTGTTCCATGTATTTGATTCCAATATGAGCTTCCTACTACATACATATTACTCATTAATGCATATTTGTTTAGTTGGTCAAAAGCTCCTACTGCTCCACCTCTTCTACAACTAACCACTGATGCACATGCTTTTCTAGCGAATATGTTTCCTCTTCCATAAAACACTCTATCTAAAAATGATGTTATAGCTCCACTAGCTGCTGCAAAATGCACTGGACTTCCAAATACAAATCCATCAGCACCTTCTGCTTTATCTAAGAATTCATTTACTTTATCTTCATTCATAAAACATCTATTGTTGGTTTTTAGACATGTATTGCATCCTATACATCCTCCTATTGGTTTAACTCCAAGCCACATTATCTCTGTTTCTATTCCTTGTTTATTAAGTTCTTTTGAAACTTCTTCTAACGCAACATTTGTACAACCATCTTTATGAGGTCCTCCATTAACTAAAATAACTTTCATGACTTTCATCTCCTCTAAATATTATATAGCAAATTATAAGAGAATAGTATGATTTTTATTTACATTTCTATTATTTTTTCCCATGGTAAGTTTTCTTTTCCAAAATGTCCATAGTTTGTTGTTTGTCTATATATTGGTTTTCTTAATCCCAAGTATTTTATTATTCCTTCTGGTGTTAAATCAAATTTTTCCTTTATCTTTTCTACTATTTCTTCTTCTGTTTTTGTTCCTGTTCCAAATGTATTTACATATATTGATAATGGTTCTTTCATTCCTATTGCATATGCTATTTGTATTTCACATTTTTTTGCATATCCATTTGCTACTATGTTTTTTGCTATATGTCTTAACATATATGCAGCTGACCTATCTACTTTGCTTGCATCTTTACCAGAGAAACATCCTCCACCATGTCTTGCATAACCACCATATGTATCTACTATTATTTTTCTTCCTGTTAATCCTGTGTCTCCTAGTGGTCCACCTATTACAAATCTTCCTGTTGGGTTTATATAAATCTTTGTATTTTCATCTATCATTTCTTCTGGAATTACTTGTTTTATTACTTTTTCTTTTATATCTTTTTTTATTGTTTCATTATCTACTGTATCTAAGTGTTGGGTTGATATTAATATTGTTTCTATTCTTTTAGGCTTTTCATTTTCATATTCTACTGTTACTTGTGTTTTTGCATCTGGCCTTAAATAAGATATTTCTCCACTTTTTCTTACATCTGTTACTTTTTTAGCTAGTTTATGTGCCATGTCTATTGCAAATGGCATATAATTTTCTGTTTCATCACAAGCAAATCCAAACATTATTCCTTGGTCTCCTGCTCCTCCAACATCAACTCCCATAGCTATATCTGGACTTTGTTTTGCTATATCAATATTTATGTTGCATGTTCTGTAATCCATGTCTGTTTCACTGTTGTCAAATCCAACTTCTTTTATTACATTTCTTACTATTTCTTCAACATTAATATTCGCCTTTGTTGTTATTTGACCTGCAACTGTTATATTGTTATTTGCTGCAAATGTTTCTACTGCTACTCTTGAATTTTCATCTTGTTTTAAACATTCATCTAATATACTATCTGATATGTAATCACACAATTTATCTGGATGTCCTTCTGTTACACTTTCTGATGTAAAATAATATTTCTTCATTTTTGTTACCTCTTTTCTTATTAATCTTATTTATTTTTTCTTCAAAAAAACCTTTGCATTAATGCAAAGGTTTCATTTAACTTATTTTAGTTTTATCAACCAAAGCATTGCTCTGTCGGTCTTAGCACCTTGAGTTTTCCTCAGGTTGCTGTGGAGTCATAAAGCCGATTCTCTCGTCCACTCTTGATAATGATATTATTATACAATATTATTTATTTAATGTAAAGGCATTTAGCCACATTTGGTTAAATAATACAACAAGACGAACACTATTGTCCGTCTTAAATATTTTTTATATTTTTATTTTAATTGTGTTTTCTTATGTCGACATATTACACAATTTATACTATAGCATAATCAGCATGATTTGTATTAATCTTTATTAATTTTTTTGCTATTCTACTATCGTATTTCATCCTCTCTTCTATTTTTAATTGTTTTTCTAAGTGTTTAATTTTATTTTTTCTTTCTTCTAATTCCTTATTTATTATAAATATAGCTTCTTCAAATTGTGCTACACTTATGTGTGTATAACCTTCTAAACAAGGTTTAGATAATGTCACTTGCTCTAATATAAAATTTGCTTCTTCTAAATCCATTGTTCCTCCATTTTTTCTCTTTTGTTTTCGCGCGATTTTGGTATTATACAACATTTGATTTTAAAATTCAACACTTTTCTACATTTTTTATTATATTTTATTTTCGTATCCTGGTTTTCCTAATAATTTAAACATATTCTTTTTGTATTCCTCTACTCCTGGTTGATTAAATGGGTTTACTCCTAATATTTTTCCTGACATTGCACATGAAAGTTCAAAGAAATAAATTAGTTCTCCTATTGTCTCTTCATCTAATTTTTTCATGTTTATTAGAATGTTTGGCACTCCTCCTTTTGTATGTGCCATTACTGTTCCTTCCATTGCCTTTTTATTTATATAATCTAAGTCTTTTCCTTCTAAATAATTTAATCCATCTAGATTATCTTCATCTGCTTTCATTATTATGTTTTCTTCTGTTTCTTCTATATTTATTACTGTTTCAAATAAATTTCTTCTTCCTTCTTGAATATATTGTCCCATTGAATGTAAATCTGTTGTTAGATCTACTCCTGCAGGGAATATTCCTTTTAGCTCTTTTCCTTCACTTTCTCCATATAGTTGTTTCCACCATTCTGTAAAGTAATGCATTTTGGGTTCATAGTTTGCAAGAATTTCTATATCTTTATCGTCTAAATAAAGTAAGTTTCTAGTAACCGCATATTGGTAACACTCATTGTATTTTATATTACTATCTGAATATTTGTCTTGAGCAGTTTTTGCTCCTAACATTAATTTTTCTATATCTATTCCAGCTGTTGCTATTGGCAATAATCCAACTGCTGTAAGTACTGAATATCTTCCTCCTACATTGTCTGGTATTACAAATGTTTCATAATCTTCCTCTGTTGCTAGTGTTTTTAATGCTCCTTTTTCTTTATCTGTTGTAACATATATTCTGCTTTTTGCTTCATCTATTCCATATTTATTTTCTAATAATTCTCTTAATATTCTAAATGCTATTCCTGGTTCTGTTGTTGTTCCTGATTTTGAAATAACATTAATTGAAAATTCTTTATCTGAAATAAAATCTATTAAATTATTTATGTATCTAGGGCTCATATTATTTCCTGCATATATTATTCTTGGAAATTTTCCTTTTTTATAATTTGTAAATGTATCTGATAATGCCTCAATGACAGCTCTTGCCCCAAGGTATGAACCGCCTATTCCTATAACCACCAACACTTCTGAATTTTCTTGTATTCTTTTAGCCGCTTCTTTTATTTTTTGAAACTCTTCTTTGTCGTAATTAGTTGGCAATTCTAACCACCCTAAAAATTCTTTTTCATCATCCTTATTTTTTTGAAATTCTTCATGTATTTTATTTACTTTTTCATTATATTTTAGAACCTCTGTAATTGGTACTCCTGCATATGAAAAATCAACTTTGATATTTGACATATTATTTTTCCTCCTATGTAAATTATATGATTATTTTATCTGATTTATAGATTTTTTTCAACTATTTTTATTATTTTATAAGTGCATTATTGATACTGCTATTTTAAAATAAATTAATACTGAGCATGAATCCAATATTGTACTTATTATAGGCGCCGCCATTATCGCTGGATCTATTTTAAATTTTTTAGCAAGCATAGGCAAAGAACATCCTAGTAATTTTGCAATTGTAACAGTACATAATAAAGTTAGCCCCACTACTATTGCTATTTGCAAATCATGATATTGTATAACAATTCTTATTCCATTAACTATTGATAATATAACACCCACTATCCATGATACTCTTAATTCTTTCCATACTGCCTTAAAATAATCTGTTAGTTTAATTTCATCTGTAGCCATACCACGTATAATCATTGTAGAACTTTGTGTTCCACAGTTTCCACTTGTTCCCATAACCATAGGTACAAATGCTACCAATAGTGGTATTGCAGCAAAAGCCTCTTCATAATGTGTTAGTATTGCTCCTGTCAGTGTTGCTGAAATCATTAATAACATTAACCAAAGAATTCTGTTTTTTGCATGTTTAAATACTGATGTTTTAAAATATGAATCTTCACTTGGAGTTATAGCTGCCATTATTTCAAAGTCTTCTGTATTTTCTTCTTGTAATACATCCATAGCATCATCTACTGTTATTATACCAACTAATCTTTCTTCTTTATCAACAACTGGTAATGCCATAAAATCATATTTATCAAATTTTTTTGCAACATCTTCTTTATCATCTAATGTGTTTACAGTTATTACATTTGTTTCCATTATTTCTTTTATACGAGTTTCGCTATCAGCTAATAATAAAGATTTTACATCTACTATTCCCACTATTTTTCTACTAGTGTCTAATACATAACATGTATATACAGTTTCTTTATCTAATGCTATCTTTTTTATTTTTTTAAATGCTTCTTCTACTGTCATATTTATCTTCAAGTCTACAAATTCCGTGGTCATTATGCTTCCTGCTGAATCTGCTGGATATTTTAGTAGTTCATTTATTAATTTTCTATCTTTTTGATTTACTCCTTTTAAGATACGTTTTACCACATTTGAAGGCATTTCTTCTATTAAGTCTACAGTATCATCCATAAACAAATCATCTACAACTATTTTTAATTCTTTATCTGTTAACAGACTTATTAAGTCTTCTTGTAAATCTGGCTCTAAGTATGAAAAAACTTCTGCTGCTTCATCTTTTGCAAGTAATCTAAATACTAATGCCATATCTTCTTTTGATAATTCTTCAAATAGTTGTGATATATCCTGACTATTAAGTTTATCTATATAATTATGCAAATTTGAATATCTTTTATTTTCTAATAGTTCTATTACTTGTTCTTTTATATCTATAATTTCTTCTTTCATTTTAACATCCCCTTATTTTTAAAATGTCAAATTGAAATCTGGTACATACTCTTCTTCATGTTCTCCCAATTCTTGCATATATCCATTTTTTATATCTAATTCATATACCAAATCTTCAATTTTAGCATATTCTTCTTCACTTAGTTTTCTATTTATATCATTCATTTGTTTTGCTTTATAGGACGGGAAATATTGAGCCATTATACTTATATAAACTTCTTCATTTATATTAGATTTTATCCATCTAAGTATTTTTTCTGAATTTTCTATATTATTAGGTAAAACTAAATGTCTAATTATTAATCCTTTTTGTATTATTCCATTCTCATTTAGTTTTGGACCTCCAACTTGCTTTTGCATTTCTAATATTGCTGATTTCGCATTTTCAAAATAATTATTTATTCCTGAATATTTGTATGCTATTTCATCATCATAATATTTTAAATCAGGCAAATACACATCTATATAGCCATTAAGTTTCTTTATTGTTTCGATATTTTCATAGCCATTTGAATTATATATTATTGGAATATCTAAACCTTTTTTTCTTGCTCTTTTTATTGCTTCGATAATTTGATATACATACATTGTTGGTGTTACTAAGTTAATGTTATTAACTCCTTTGTTTTGTTGTTTTATAAAAATATCTGATAATTCTTCTATTGTAATTTCAATTCCTTTTCCTAGTTGGCTTATTTCATAGTTCTGACAAAATTTACAATTCAGATTACATCCAGAAAAGAATATTGTACCTGAACCATTTTCTCCACTTATACATGGTTCTTCATAATAATGAACAGATGCCAATGCTATTTTTACTTTATCTTTACATTTGCATCTGCCTATCTCACCATTTAATCTATTCACTTTACAATTATGTGGACATAGTTCACATCTTTTTAAGTTTTCTAACATATTTATTACCTCATTTTATATTTAGATTTTATCACATTTATTTTTTTGTGGCAATTTTATTTTTGTAATTTTTTAATAAAAGAAAAAGACACCCGAAAGTGCCTTTTTTATAAAATATAAAAAAGAGCCCAAGTTAGGCTCTAAGCATTTTTTTGTTCTTCATATTTCTCTAAATCTTTATTCCATTTTTCATATTTAGTATCTTCTTTGTGGTTTGGAAGATTATATTCTTTTAAATATTCTGATAGCTGCTTTGTTATTGCTTCCGCACCATATACATTTAAGTGGCTACCTTTATCTCTTGTATATTGGTTCCAATCAAATTCCATTAAATTACAGTCTACAAATTGAATATTGTTTTCTTTTGCATATTCTGTTACTATACTATTTCTTTTTTCAGTCCAATTTTTTGTTGGTATGTATGTTAATAATACTTGAGTATTGTTTTCATTACATAACTTAATTATTTTATCTAAATATTCTTTACTTTTTTGTGGAATTTTTTCTATATCATCATTTTCTTGTTTATTTGCTGTCTTTTTATATGCTTTCCTTCCTCTAGTTAACTCATACCCTTTAAATTGTGCATCATATACTTCATATGCTTCTTTTATATCTTTAGAATCTAATTCATTCCATCTTGAATGATATCTTATTAAAGGTACTAAATAACTTAATTTTTTTCCTATTGATAACTTAAATACTGGATCGCATATTGCTTGTATTTTATTCAAACTTAATTTCATACAATCAAATGATTTTCTTCTATTAGCGTCACTTCTATCTTTTTCTTCGAAAATATAATCAGCATCAATTATTGCTAATTTAGGTTCTTGTGTTTTATAAAAATCTTTTAATAAATAATATGATGTCCATGTTGTTTGCATAGGTGCTCCAATATGATAACTTGTAATATCACTTTCTTTCCACAAATACATTGGTGATATTCCATTATACATATCGCTATTTCCAAGCATAACAACATCTATAGTGTTTTTAGGTTCATTATACATTCCTTTTATTCTTCTTGTTGCTCCACCGTATTCATCTGACCATTTAGGAACAAAGAATGGAGTAATAGATAAAGCAATAATAATTCCAATAAAGCAAAATAAGAATACTTTTAGTATTATTTTAGGCATATCTTTTATTTTAGTAGATTCACTGTCTATTTTTGTTTCTTGCTCTTTCATAATTACTCCTTTCTAAAATTGTCCGTATATAAAGCTAGATGCTGCATATCCTGGTCCATAAATTCCAAATATAACAATAGCAAACATCATTATATAATATAATGCCCATCTAATTATTATAGGCTTTTTAGATATTTCTTCTCTTATATTCTTTCCACGTTCTTGTATTATTCCTACTACAAGCATCATTACAATTCCTATTATAACAACTATAAAATCTCCTTTAGTTAAGCCTAAATTAAATAATTGCTCATTCCACATTGTTTTTATACTTGTAAAGTTAAATATTGATTTAAACATTTGCCATGCTGATAATAGTCTATGTGAACGGAAAATAAGCATTCCTATTAATACAAATATTGTTGTACGTATCATTTGTATTAACTTATACCACCATGATTCTATGTTTATTTTTAATTTTTCTATTATAAATTTAAATAGTGGTTCAAATAACATTCCTAGCATCATTATTATGTAATAATATAGTCCATAAAAAATATATTTCCAACTAGCTCCATGCCATATTCCATTTCCAAACCATACAAAGAATAGTGCAAACGCAGCCGGTATAAGTTTAGATATATAGTTCTTACAGAACTTCTTTACAGTTGCTGTTAAATTTATACACGCATTTGAGAATGAAACTGGATAAAACACATAATCTTTTAACCATGTACCTAAAGTGATATGCCATCTTCTCCAGAATTCTTGAACTGATCTTGAGAAGAATGGTCTTCTAAAGTTTTCCGCCATTTCTATGCCAATTACATGTGCAATTCCTCTAACAATGTCCATACATCCTGAGAACTCTGCATATATCTGAACAGTATATAGTATAACAGCTATTATTACTATAAGTCCTGAATATTGACTATAGTCTGCAAATACTGTGTTTACATATAGTGCTGCTCTATCGGCTATTACTATTTTCTTAAAGAAGCCCCATAGCATAAGTTGCATTCCAAATTTAACATTTTTATAGTTAAAGCTATGTGGTTCATATAATTGATCTGCTAAATCATCATATCTTCCTATTGGTCCTTCTACCATTTGAGGGAAGAAAGATAGAAATAATGCTACTTTTCCTAAATTTTTATCAGCCTTATATTTTCCCCTATATACATCAACAATATAGCTTATCGCTTGCAATGTATAATAAGAAATTCCTAAAGGCAATACAAAATCGAATTTAGGTATTTGTACTTTAACATGTACTAGATTTAAAATAGCATTTATATTTCCTCCAAGGAAATTTCCATATTTTAGAACAGCCAATATACCAAAGTTAATAATAACAGCTATTGTTATTAACCATTTTTTATTTTTCTGAGCTTTCTTTTTTATTTTCTTTTTTTCTTCTTTTTCTACTTTTTTACATTGTGCCTTTGTTTTTTCATCTATCTTGTTTATTCCAAGCCCCAATAAATAAATAGATAATGTTGTTATCATTAAAAATACTGCTAAAGTTCCACTACATATTAAATAATATATATAACTTACTAATAATAATACAATCCATTTTATCTTTTTAGGCGCAATAAAATACCCCCCACAAGCTAATGCAGCAAAAAGTAAATATTCTAATGAGTTTATTTCCATTTTTTTGTTCCTCTTATTTTAATTTTACTTTTATTCTTCCTCTAACTTTTGTATTAAATTATATAGTGCTTCTGCTGAATTAAAATTCTCTGGTACTATGTCTTTAGCTGTTATTTTAACATCAAATTCTTCATCTATTGCAGATACTATTGAGATTATATCAAATGAATCTAATAATTCATCTTCTATTAAATTTTTTTCATTTTCAAAATCTACTTCTGGTTTTACCCCTTTTAAAACTTCAATTAATTCTTCCATAATTTTATTCTCCTTTATATATTTTTTTTAATAATGCTCTATCAAGTTTTCCATTTGCATTATATGGTATTTTATCCATTTTTCTTACTTCATTTGGTACCATATAATTAGGAAGTTTTGCTTTTGCAGAATTTAATAATTCCACTTCTTCTAGGGTTCCTTGATAGAATAATATTATTTTTGATTTTTCTGTATCATAAATTCCAACACTTGTTGTGATACCTTCTATATTATTTATTCTATTTTCTATTTCTCCTAATTCTATTCTATATCCCATATGTTTGATTTGGAAATCTTTTCTTGATAAATATATTAATTCACCTTTATCGTTATATTTTACAATATCTCCTGTTTTATATATTATCTCGGGATATTTATCATTTAATGGATTTTGTATAAATGCTTTTTGTGTTTGGATAGGATTTTTATAATATCCTTGTGCTAAAAAAGATCCCCTTACACATAATTCTCCTTGTTCTCCATCTTTTGCTTCTGTTCCATCATCTTTTATTATCAACACATCACAATTATCACAATGCTTTCCTATTGGTAATGTTTCTAAATTATCAAATTTTCTATCAACAACATAGTAAGTACAAATGTCTGTTGTTTCTGTTGGTCCATATAAATTTGCAAACATAACATCAGATGGTAATTTTTCAATCCACATATTTAGTTGTTTAACTGGCATTACCTCACCTGCAAACATAACTTTTTTTAAATATTCTAATTTAATTTCCTCTAATGTTCCAAAATTTGCCACAATACACAACGCTGATGGTACCCAATATATTGTATTTATCTTTTTTTCATTTAAAAACTCTAATAATTTAATTGGAAAAGAAAAATACATTTTTGGTATAATATAGAATGTTGCACCTGCTATTATTGTTGAAAATACATCTGTTATTGACATACTAAAATAAAAAGGTGTTTGACTTCCAAAAATAGTTTCATTGGAAATATCAAATGTATCAACTACCCAATTTGAATAAGTAATTACTGCTCTATGTGATACCACAGTACCTTTAGGAACTCCTGTTGATCCTGATGTAAATAATATATACATAGGATTTGTATCTATTATTTTTTCTCTAGCTGTTTTTAATAATTCAGTTTTCTCTGTTTCTTCCATACATTCTTCATAAATTATTATTTCTGTATCTCCTGTTAATAATTCTTTAACTTTTGATATGCATTTACTATTTGTTATAATTGCTTTAGGATTTAATGTATTTAATATTAAATCAATTCTTTCTTTTGGTGATTTTGAATCTAATACTGTATAAAAGTTTCCACTATATACAACTCCTAACATTGATTCTACACATTCTACTTCTTTATCTAAATAAATAGCTATTGGTTTATTATTTCCATAATTATTTTTTATAATCTTTGTTCCTATTTTTTTAGCATTGCTTTGCAATTCTTCATATGTAGTTTCTCTTTTTTTATCAGCAAAAGCTAATTTATTCGGATATTTTTCGACTGTTTTTTCTAAATAATCTGTTATAACTTTAATCATCTTGTCATAACTCTCCTTTTTATCATTTTTAGCTATTATATAATACACCTTATCTTCAAAAAAAGCAATAGTTATTTTATAAATAATAAGAGCATTTCGAGTTAGAATAAGCAAAAAAGAAAAAGACACTTGCCTCATTGTATTCGGCACGTCCTTTTCGAATCCAATTTAAATTAATATTTATTAAATAAAAAAGAAGCAGTATTTAATATGCTACTTCTTGGTGGGCAGTCCTGGATTCGAACCAGGGTACTCCGAAGAGGTCAGATTTACAGTCTGATGGTTTTAACCACTCACCCAACTACCCATATATAAAAAAATGGTGCGCCCTCTAGGATTCGAACCTAGGACCCACCGGTTATGAGCCGGTTGCTCTGACCAACTGAGCTAAGGGCGCGTAAATAAAAAAATATGGAGCAGGTAGCGGGAATCGAACCCGCGTCATCAGCTTGGAAGGCTGAGGTTCTACCATTGAACTACACCTGCATCTTTTATTGCTCTGACAAGTATAGATTATAAATGTTATATTGAATTTTGTCAATACTTTTTTTGAATTTTTTTCATTTTTTTATATTTTATTTTTTGAGCGGATATGATAGTCCGCCCATGTGTTATATTCTTTCATATGTTACATATTCATAGTCAAATGGATTTTTTTCATCTTTTAGTCCTTTTTTTGTTTCTGTTATTTTCCATTCTGTTTTATCTATTTGAGGAAATTCTACATCTCCATCAAATTCTTCATCTATTTCTGTTATATACATTTTATTTGCATATGGCATTAATAATCTATATATTGTTGCTCCACCTATTATAAAGTTTTCTTCTTCTGATTTTATATATTTATCTAACATTGATATGTCTTCTAGTACTTCTACTCTGTCATCATCCACATTCATTTCCATATCATTACATAATATAACATGTTTTCTATTTGGTAATATTCTTCCTAATGATTCAAATGTTTTTCTTCCCATTATTATAGTATGTCCTGTTGTTAGCTCTTTAAATCTTTTTAGGTCCTCTGGCAAGTGCCATATTAATTGATTATCTTTTCCTATTACATTATTTTTTGCTTTTGCTACAATTATACTTAACATCTCTATTCTCCTTACTATTCTGCTACAGGTATTTTACCTAAATTAATTTCTTTATTATAGTCATATCCTTCGATTTCAAAATCTTCCACTTTGAATTCATAAAAGTTTTTTGTAGGATTATTTATTTTTAATCTTGGTGTAACATTCATTGGTTCTGCTTCTATCAATTTTTTTATTAATGGTATATGTCTATCATATATGTGACAATCTCCTATGTTATGTGTTAATGTTCCTGGCTTTAATCCAGAAACTTGTGCAAACATATATGTTAGTGCAGCATATTGCATTGTATTCCATCCATTTGCTGCCAACATATCTTGTGAACGTTGGTTTAATATCAAATGTAATTTTCCATTTTTAACTAGCCATTGTGTTCCAAATGCACATGGTTCTAAATTCATATCTTTTAATTCTTCATGATTAAATATATTTGTTAGTATTCTTCGGCTTGCAGGATCATTCTTTAACAGGTATAGAACATAATCCACTTGATCCATTTCTTGTATTCCATCTTTTGTTTTAAATTTATATTTTTTTGCTAATTGGTATCCATAAGCTTTTCCTATAGAACCATTTTCATCTGCCCATTGATCCCAAATGTGTGAATTTAAATCTTTTATATTATTTGATTTTTTTTGCCAAATCCATAATATTTCATCTATTGCTCTTTTTACGGTATTTGTGTTATTTCTTAATGTTATCATTGGAAATTCCTTTTCTAAATCATATTTATTTGTAACTCCAACTATTGATATATAATTTGCTTCACTACCATCTTCCCATCTTGTTCTAACTCCTGTTCCTTCTGATGAGTATCCATGTTCTAATATTTCTTTACATGTATCAATAAAATTTTTATCGGCTTGTGTCATTTTTATACCTACTTTCTATTATATAATAAAAGCGAATACCTAAAGGTATTCGCCTAAATAATCTTTATTCTCCTCTACCTTCTGGAAGGGCATTTGGTAATTCTAATCTAACTCTTATTTTGAACACATAAGTAATTGCTCTTGCAATTTTACTTTGCTTAATTCTATTCCATAATGATGGTTTAACTTCAAATGTAGTTTGTTCTATATATTGTTGTTGAGCAACTTGTTCTTCTACTATATTTTCTACTTCTGGTTCTTCAATTGGTGTTGGAATTCCTTTTAAAGCATCTGCAATTTCAATTCCTATAAAGCTTAATGCTTTTGATCTATCTTCTATTCTTTCCATATCTATTTCAATATGTAGATTAGATTCTAGATTAGATATTCTTGCTCTTATTAATTTTAAGGCATCATTATAATTTTGTGATGTTTTGCTTTTACATCTACCAATTATTCCTAATGTTTCTATTATATCTTCTTGGAAATAATTTGATGCTTCTTTTACTTGGTTTTTCCAATCTTTATCTTTGTTTTCTACTGCTTCTAATATTTCTCTTAATTTTACAGATAATTCTATATTTTTTTCTCTTTGAACTATTAAGTCTTCAATTTTTCTAGTATTATCTTCAAATTGGTTTGTTGCATACTCTACTAATTCATATGCAGCTTTATATACAGCAGGTGGAAAATTCTTCTTTTTAGGATATTCGATTAAGTATGTTTTTACTGAATCGATTAAATCCTTAAAATATGCATCATCATCCAACTGCACTATTTGTTTCTTACTCTTTGGATTTATCAATTTTTGGATTTTGTCTATATTTGATAAAATCTTTTCTTCTGTTATTACCATTCTAACGTTTACTATGCCTGGCCTTCTATAAAATAAAGACATGTAAACTCCTCCCTCCTTTTATCATGTGTATTCTGTTTTTTCTTACGGATATTATACATCTAAATGTTTTTTTCTACAATAGAAAACATAAAATTTAATATTTAGTTTTCGTTACAATTTTATTACAAAATTATTACAAAAGTCAACAGTATTTTTTATTTTTTTAATCTTTTTTTATTTCCGCAAATCTTTTTATTTTCATTGTTGTTGTTTTTTCAAAATCGCCTTTTTTAATTTCTAATTTTTTTATTGCTTTATAAGATGTTAAAGTTCTATTAACTTTTTTTATTTCTTCCCATATAATATCGTGAATTTGTTCTTCTGTTAAATCTTTTCCATGTAATTCTTCTATTTCTTCATAGTTTGGAATTACTCTGGCCGTAATTGTTAACTCCTTTTCTCCTTCTATTTCTTTTCCATATACCATGCATTCTTTAATTTCTGGAATTTTTCCTAACATTAATTCTATTTCTTCTGGGTATATGTTTTTACCATTTTGTGTTACAATTACATTTTTACTTCTACCTGTTATGAATAAGAATCCATCTTTATCTAAATATCCAATATCTCCTGAGTTAAACCATCCATCTTGTATTGCTTCTTTAGTTGCCTCCTCATTTTCATAATATCCAAGCATTAATGTTGAACTTTTTATTAATACTTCTCCTTCGCCTTTTTCATTTGGATTCTTTATTTTTAATTTAGAGCAAACTAATGCTTTTCCTGCTGATCCTAATTTAGGCTCATAATCTGGCGTAAGTGCTGCTATTGGAGATGTTTCTGTTAATCCATACCCCTGCAAGAAATTGATTCCTATATCTTGAACCCATTTTCCTGCTTTTGGATCTATTGGTGCTGCTGCTGAAACTATAAAGTTAATTTTTCCTCCTAAATTTTCGTATATTTCTGAGAATACTTTTTTCTTTATATCTATTCCTACTGCTTTAAGTGCATTTGTTACATGTATCATTGAATTTACTAGACCGGCTTTTCCGCCTTTTTCAATACTTTTATTTATCTTTTTATATAAACTTTCTATTAAAAGTGGTACAGCAAGCAATGCTGTTGGATTAGTTTCTTTCATATTATTAACTATATACTTTAATCCTTGGCATACAACGATTGATGCCCCAACTGCCATAGGTAACAAAAATCCAATTGAACATTCATAGCAATGATGTAATGGAAGTACTGAGAAAAATCTATCATTCTCATCTAAGTGTACATATGGATTTACTGCATTAACATTTTCTGCTAAGTTTCTATTACATATCATTACACCTTTTGCTTGTGATGTAGTTCCAGAAGTGAATATTAAAACTTTAAATTCTTCTGGGTCTATTTTTATGTCTATATAAGAATTGTCTCCTTTATTAACTATTTTCTTTCCTTCTTCTATTACTGTGTTTAATCCTATATTTCTGCCTGTTAATTTGTCATCAGAATTCATTTGCATAAAGTATTTTACAAATGGTAATTTGTCTTCTACTTTTTTTATATTTTCTTTTTTCTTTGTAGAATATATTACCACACTTGCTTTTGCTCTTTTTATAACATTTTCTATTTCATTTATTGGTAATTCTTTATCTATAGGAACTGCAATTCCAGCTCCACAAACAGCTGCCATATAAGATACATACCAATGATATGTATTTTCTCCTATGATTATTATTCTTTCATCTTTTAAATTATATTTTTTTGTTAAAGCTGTACCTAATGCAACAACATCATCTTTAAATTCTTTATATGTAATTTCTGTAAAAGGTTCTTTTGGATTAAATTTTTCTAATATAAAAGGTCTGTCTGCAAATTTTTCTGTACTTTTTAGAAATATTTCTTTTATTGTTTTATAATGCGTTTCTGGATATCCTTTTTTCTTTAATTTTTTTATTTCTTTTTTATTCTCAATATCATCATAATCAACATTTACTTCTGGTAAGTCTTCTATTCCTTTCATTTTAATTTTTGGAAATTTAAAATTTGGCACTTCAAAATCTAATATTCTCATTTTCTACATTCCTTTCTTTTTTTAAGCAACATTATTTTCTTAGTTTTAATATAAAATCTTTTTCTATTTCTTTATATATCTTTGGTATCTCTATTTCACTTTCGTGTCTTAACTTATAAACCATTGTTGAACAAGTAAATCCAAATATTCCAGAAGCTATAACGCTACTATCTCCGTGAAATTAACTCATTTTTTTCAATGCCCTCTTGTATAATATTTTCTATCATATTTATATACTCAAACACTGAATCTCTGCATTTCTTATTTCTTGGTTCTTGTCCCCATATTTGACTAAGTAACATTGAAATAAAATTTTCATATTTAATAGTTATTTTTATTTGAATAAGAATAATTGCTTTTAATTTATCAATACTATTATCTAAATTAGATGTTTTAATTTCTATGCTATTTTTTAAAAGTTTCATTCCCTCTTCAACTAAAAAGTTAAATATTTCTTCTTTACTTGAAAAATGATAATATAGTGTTCCTTTAGCAACTCCAACTATAGATGTAATTTCTTCTATACTTGTTGCTTCATAACCTTTTTTAGCAAAAAGCTCCATAGATGTTTCAAAAATTTTTCTTTTTGTTTTATTCATATTTTTCTCCTAGTTTATTATATATTAACTCAAAACGATTTTCAACCATACTGAACACATAGTTCAATTGGTAATGTCTGCATTTCTAGTTAATTTTTAATAATTTAAAATCAAGATAATCTGCACTTACCAAGCTGAATTTTATATTTTCTCGTTCTCCATTTATTGCATCTTTATGTGCTGTTCCATGTAAATGTCCATATAAGCATTTCTTTACATTATATTCTTTTAATATATTAATTATTTTTTGTTCATACTCATTATTTATTAGATTCTTACTGATTGGTGGATAGTGCATACAAGCTATTATCTCTTTATTATTCTCACTTTTTTTTGCACTTTCCAATGATATAACTAGTCTGTTTATTTCTCTTTCTATTATTTTCTTATCTGCTGTTTTACTATAATCCCATCCTCTTGTTCCTACTATTATTTTGTCTTCTACTTCGTAACTATTATTATATAATATATCTATTGTATTAAAATTATTTTCTTTTAAATATTTTCTTATATTGGTTACTGTTGTCCACCAATAATCATGATTTCCTTTTAATAAAATTTTTTTTCCAGGTAACGAGTCTAAATATGCAAAATCTTTATATGTATCTTCCAGATATGTTTCCCATGAAAAATCACCTGGTATTAATACCGTATCATTTTCTTTTACTTTTTCTACCCAATCTTTTTTTATCTTTTCAGCATGATTTTCCCAATTATCTCCAAATATATCCATCGGTTTAGGATTATTGAATGATAAATGTAAATCTGCTATTGCATATATTGACATAGTCATTTCCTTTCTCTTAGTATTTTATAATTTCAAATTTGGTATTGCATTTAAATTTAATTTTGCTCTTGTTCCTTTTATAAATTCATAATATCCTGCTGATGCTATCATTGCTGCATTATCAGTACATAATTTCAATTCTGGATAATAAACTTCTACATTTTCATCTTTTCCTAATTTTGAAAATTGTTCTCTTATATATGAATTTGCAGATACACCTCCTGCTAGTGCTACCTTTTTTATTTTTAATTTTTTTAATGCTTTTTTTGTATTTAAAATTAGCACATCTGTAGTAGCTTTTTCAAAACTTAAACATAAGTCTGCTTTATTAATATCAGGATTTTTGTGATGCAAATTCAATACTGATGTTTTTATTCCACTAAAGCTAAAATCTAAATTTTCAAAATGTGTTTCTGGTAATTCTATAGTTGCTTTTCCTTCTTTTGCCAATTTATCTACTTTAGGTCCTCCTGGATAATCTAAACCTATTACTCTAGCGACTTTGTCATACGCTTCTCCTATTGCATCATCTCTTGTAGCTCCTAGAATTTCAAAATTCGTATAATCTTTTATATGTACTAAATGTGTATGTCCTCCTGAAACTACCAAGCATAAAAATGGTGGTTCTAATTTTTTAAAAGTTATATAGTTTGCTGCTATATGTCCTGCTATATGATTTACTTGAACTAATGGCTTTTTTAGTGCATAACTTAATGCTTTAGCATATGATACGCCCACTAAAAGAGCTCCTACAAGTCCTGGTCCATATGTAACACATATAGCATCTATATCATCAAATGCTTTTCCTGCTTCTTCTAGCGCTTTCTTTGTAACAGCAGAAATAGCTTCTACATGATTTCTAGAAGCTATTTCTGGTACTACTCCACCAAATTTTTCGTGTATTGGCACTTGTGAGTCTATGACATTAGACAAAACTTCTCTACCATTTTTCACTACTGATACAGAAGTTTCATCACAACTTGATTCAATTCCTAATGTATATATATCTTTCATTTTTCTCTTTCCTTTTTATAAATAAATTGGAAAACATCTATTCCTCTAAAATAGTCTAAATATTGCAAGAATTCCATTCATCAATCCACTATATAGTAAATTAATTATTGGTGAAATTATTATTCCTGCTAGTCCTGTTATCCATATTCCTAAGAATATATAATAAAATATTTGTTCATGTTCCATTATCCATCTTCTTGCATTATATGGAAATAAATTCATAAATATTTTTGAACCATCTAATGGTGGTAATGGTATTAGATTAAATACTCCTAATCCAATATTCATTATTACACATTCTTTTAATAGCACATATATTACACTTCCTATAGTAGATGCAAAGAATGTACTGCTAGCAAACATATATACAGCACCAAATATCACTGCAAATAATATTGCCAATATAAAGTTCATTACTGGTCCTGCTAAAGACACTAGTACTTCCCCTTTTTGCACACTGACATTTCTATTAAAATTTCTTGTATCTATTTGCACTGGCTTTCCCCATCCAAATCCAGCAAACATTAATAACACAAACCCCACTGGGTCTAAATGGCTTAATGGATTTAATGTCAATCTTCCTTGCATTCTTGGAGTTTCATCACCTAATTTATCTGCCATCCATGCATGTGCAAATTCATGAAAAGTTATTGCTATAATTACAGGTGGTATTGTAAATAGTAGTGAAACTATATTTCCTGTAGAATATGTAAATATACTAAATAAAACTAAACATCCCAATAATATATAAATAAATCTTCTATCTATTTCAAACATAAATTTCGCCTTTCTGTATTTTTTATGCTAAAGGTTTCATTGTTGGGAAGAATAATACATCTCTTATTGATGCAGAATCTGTAAGAAGCATTATTAATCTATCTAACCCTATACCTAATCCTCCTGTTGGTGGTAATCCTATTTCTAGTGCATTAACAAAATCTTCATCCATTCCACCAGCTTCTTCATCACCTTTTTCTTTTGCTTCCACTTGTTTTACAAATCTTTCATATTGATCTATTGGATCATTCAATTCTGAATAAGCGTTTCCGTATTCTCTTCCTCCTATAAATAACTCAAATCTTTCTACTAATGAAGGATCATCTTTCTTTCTTTTTGTAAGTGGAGATACTTCTACTGGATAATCCATAATAAATGTTGGTTGTATTAATGTTTCTTCTACAAATGTTTCAAAGAATTCATTTATTATATGTCCTCTTGTATTTTTTATTTCTTCATATTCAACACCTTTTTCTTTCGCCAATGCTTGTGCTTCTTCATCTGTTTTTACTGTGTTGAAATCTATTCCTGTAACTTCTTTTATTGCATCTATCATTGTTATTCTTCTCCATGCTGGAGTTAAGTCTATTTCTGTTCCTTGATATGTTATTTTAGAACTTCCTAACACATTTGTTGCAACTGTTGAAATTAATTGTTCTGCCATATCCATCATATCGTTGTAATCTTCATATGCAGAATATAATTCCATATTTGTGAATTCTGGATTGTGTTTTATATCCATTCCTTCATTTCTAAAGTTTTTACCTATTTCAAAAACTTTATCAAATCCACCAACAATTAATCTCTTTAGGTTTAATTCTGGTGCAATTCTCAAATACATTTGTAAATCCAATGTGTTATGATGTGTTATAAATGGTCTTGCAGCATCACCTGTTGCTACAGTAGTAAGCATTGGTGTTTCTACTTCCATATATCCTTTTTCGTCCATGAATTTTCTTATTTCTTTTATTATTTTACTTCTTAATACAAAAGTATCTTTTACTTCTGGGTTAACAATTAGATCTACATATCTTTGTCTGTAACGTAAATCCATATCTTTTAATCCATGGAATTTTTCTGGTAATGGTCTTAAAGATTTTGTAAGCAATTTTACTTCTTTAGCATGTATAGATATTTCTTCTGTTCTTGTTTTGAACACAAAACCTTTTATTCCTATAATATCTCCTATATCATATGTTTTAAATAATTTATAGCTTTCTTCCCCTAAGTCATTTATACTTACATAACTTTGTATTTTTCCTTGACAATCTTGTATAGTACAGAAAGATGCTTTTCCCATTATTCTCTTTGCAATTATTCTTCCTGCTACACTTACATCTTTTTGTTCATATTCTTCATAGTTATCTTTTATTTGTTTACTATAATTTTCTATATCGTATTTAGTTACTTCAAATGGATTTTTACCAGCTTTTTGTAACTCATCTAATTTTTCTTTTCTAACTTGCATTAGTTTGTTTACATCTAATTCTAATTCTTCATTATTATTTTGTTCACTCATAATATCACTCCTATATAAAATATGTTTGTATTATACACCAAAAAGCTAATAAAGTAAAGAAAAAGAGCAGAATTAATCTGCTCTCTGTTATATATTTATTTTATTAATCTACAAAATTGAATTCATCTTTAAATTTATCTTTGAATATTTCAAATACTTTATTTAATACATCTTCATCTTCTACACTTATATATGATTCCTCGTCTGAATCTGTATCTTCTACTTGTAATATAACAACTTCTCCTGCATCTTCTGTTTCTTCTGCTGGAAGTAATACTACATATTCTTCTCCTTCGAAATCTATTAAATCTAAGAATTCAAATTGTACTTCATTTCCTTCTTCATCATTTAATACTATGATGTTATCTACCTCTTCATTTTCTGGTATGTTGTTCATATCTTCACTCATTTTATTTCTCCTTTCAAATTTATAAAAATTGTATTTCTACAACATTAATAACTTATTTGTTTTTATTCATATACATTTCAAGTATATATACTGCTGATAATGTATCAACTATATTTCTTTTATTTTTGTTTTTTACATCTAAAAAATTCATTGTTTTATGTGCTGCAACTGTTGTTAATCTTTCATCAACAGTTTCTATTTTAACTTTATTAAATTTACATTTTAACTTTTGAATAAATTTTTTAGTTATTTCTACTCTATCTGCTTCATCGCCATTAAGTTTATATGGCATACCTATTGCAATAGTATCAACTTCTTTTTCATTTATTATTTCTTCTAATCTTTTTAATACAATTTTATCATTTCCATTATGATGTATTGTTTCCAATCCTTGTGCAGTTATACCTAATGGATCTGTTAATGCTATTCCAACTCTGCTATCGCCATAATCTATTCCCATTGTTCTCATAATTATTCATCCAAACCTATATAGTTTCTAACCATTTTTTCTAATAATTCATCTCTTTCGATTTGTCTTATTAAATTTCTTGCATCATTATAACTTGTTATATAAGTTGGATCTCCTGATAATATATATCCAACTATTTGATTTATAGGATTGTATCCTTTTTCTTGAAGCGCATTATAAACCTTTTTTAAAATTTCTCTTGCCTTTATATTTTTATCTCTTTCTACTGTAAAATTCATTGTTTTATCAAAATCCATAATACTTTACCTCCTTTATATTTCATTTATGTCATTTTCATTTTTGTCTGCATTATCTAAATATTCTTCTAATTTTTTATTAACGCTTTCTAACGCTGTTCCTTTATAATATGTAGTAAGTACCATATTGATTTTTGGCATTATTACATCATCTTCTGATTCTTCTTTATTATCATCTACTATTTTTATCTTTAATTTTTCTATTTCCACTTTTAAATCTTGTAAAAATCCTGTTGCTCCTTGAACATCAACTCCTGAAAAAACTATAACAAACTTTGGTCCCATGTATCTTACAAATAAATATTCTGAAGATATACTTTCTCTTATGTATCTACTTACTTCTGTTATTACATTATTTCCTGTTTTTCTTGTTGTATCTTCATTTATTTGTTCCAAATTAGTTATTCTAAACATACATACTGTTGAAATAGGATATTTATCTATTATTTTCTTTCCTTTACCATATAAAAATTCCCCTGTTGTTAATTCTGAATATAAATCTTTTCTAGGTAAGCTTTCTACTGTTGCTTGATATGCCACTGTCTTTAGTACTGATACTATGTTTTCTTTTACTACTTCTAATATTGTGGTATCTAAATTATCAAAAGCATGTGGTTCTCCACTTTCAATTATCCAATATCCTATATAAATATTATCAATATATAAAGGAAAGAAAATTGCTGATTTTGCTCTACCAAATTCTAGTTTTTGATATGGTAATCTTTCTTGATCATTGTTTACAGTTACGTACTTAGGTGTTGCTGTTGTAATACTATCTTTAAATATTTCTTCTGATTGAAGATTTCTCATTGTGTCCCAATGTTTTTCACTTACATTTGTTGCCTTTATTACATATTCTGCTCCATCAAATACTACTATTGTTGAATATTTTATATTATATTGTTCTATTAGTATATTATTTATCTTTGATATTTTTCCATCTACTGTAGATTCCTCACCTATAGTACTCATAAACTCTTGTAGTACATTTAGACTTTTTATTTTTTGATCTGTATTTCTAAAGTCTTGTATTTTTCTATGAATTACTACATTGTATGCTAACAATCCAAAAACAATTGCCACAAGTACAACTACTATTATGATTATCATACTCTTTTCTTCACCTCTTTTTTACTTTAATAATTTCTTTTCATTTGTTCTAGAGTATTATTCATATTAGATGAGAATGTATTGTTATAAGAATAATCTCCTGCTGGTTTATATTTATTTCCTATTAGAGGATACACCATACTTCCTAATTCTTTTATTTTCATATTAAATTCTCTTGAATATCCATTTGTTGATATTTCACAATCCATAACATTCTCTAAATATTTTGAATATGTTACTTCATCAAAAGGAATTGTACAATATTTAACTGTATCTTTATTAAATAGTTCTGTCATAAAAGACATTGATGGATCATTGTAAAAGGCTAGTCCTCCAATTATTGCTTTTGGTGTTAGTCCTCTTACCCTTACTTCTTTATTTATTACAACTCTAATCTTTTCTTCTCTTAATAAATCTTTAGCCTTTAACTCTCTAAGGAAAGCTGTCATAGGTTGTATTGTTAATATATCTAAACTTTGTACAACATATATTTCTTGTGTTGCGCCAAAGTAGTCTCCAGGAGTATTAAAATCGCAATCCATTAAAACTAAAGAATAATTTTGTACTAGAGTTGATAAAATATTATCAACATCTTCTAATGGTACTGAATCTCCAGGAAGTGCAGTATAAACATCTAAGTTTCTATCTACTGATATTCCACTTGCTATTCCGCTTCTCAATTTTTTTATTGATTCGTAAGCTATTCCTCTCAATTTTTCATCATTATTAGTAAATATATAATATGAATTTCTATTTGTAGTCAAATCTAAAATTGCTGTTTTTATTCCCATACTTGCTAAAGTTTTTCCAAGGTTATTTACTAAGAATGAAGTACCGTTTTTAGTAGTACCAACAAATGAAACAATCTTTTTATCTTTTGATAATAAGTTAGTTACTCTACTCATATCATGAGAATAATAATTATCTCCTGAATAGTTTGTAACATTTGACGTTGTTTGTTGATTTTGCCATGTTGATGATTGATTAATATTGTTTTGCATATTATTAAATCCTGGTAATGTTGCACTATTATCTTGTACATCATCGAATCCTGGTAGTGTTGTACTATTATCTTGTATATCATCAAATCCTGGTAGTGTTGTACTATTGTCTTGTGCATCATCAAATCCTGGTAATGTTGTACTATTGTCTTGTACATCATCAAATCCTGGTAATATTGAACTATTTTCTTGTACATCATCGAATCCTGGTAGTGTTGTGCTATTGTCTTGTATATCATCAAATCCTGGTAATGTTGCACTATTATCTTGCGCATCATCAAATTCTGATAATGTTTGTTCTGGAATAGGATTTTTTCTTGGCCTTCCTCTTCCCCTTTTAGGTTTGTTTTCTACATCTTGTAATGTTGGAACAGGATTTTTTCTTGGTCTTCCTCTTCCTCTTTTTACAGGTTGTACTGGTTGAACAACCTCATTTTTTTCTTCTTCCACTATTGGTATATTTAAATTATCAAGTTCTGTAAAATCAAAGCTATCATTTTGTGGCTCTGGTTTTGGCATTACTGGTTTTTGTATATTATTATTTGCATAAACTTGTTTAATTTGATTTGAGTCATTATTAATTATACTTTCTCTATTTTGATTTATTTTAGTAGAAGCATTTTGTGTACTAGAAGTCAATTTTCTAGCTGTTTTATTAACAGCTGTTGGAACTATTACAGGTTTTGTTGGTCTTCCCGCTCCATTAGTTTCTAAAAATCCTATTTTTAATCCTTCTGCTTTCTTTTTTTGTTCATTTATTGCATTTATTGTAGAACTTGCATCTCCAAATGTCATAATTGATTGATATTTAGGTGATTGTTCTTCTAATACTGCTTTTACATTTAGTGGTAAAAACTTAGTTATTATTCTTAATTGTGCATCATTATATTGTGCAGCGATATTATTAAAACTTTCTACATATCTATCTTCATTTTTTCCTAGTCTTCTGTAATGTTCTAATATATTTTTTATTTCTAGTTCACTTACATTATTCTCATTTTCACTTTGATAATTTACTTCTTCTGAATCTATTTTATAATAAATCTTTGCTTCTTTTTTACTACGTGGTCTATTAATCATTTTACATACATTATCTATACTTCTGTCTTGTCCAAGTAAAGCATTATAAATTCCTAATCCAAATAATTTTACAAGCATAGGTTCTGATTTAGATCTTCTATCTGCACATATTAATATTATTGGGATATCTCCATCACTGCCTGTTGCTTCATCACTTATACTATCTAATTTTTCGAATATAAATTTATCTATTGCATCATAGTTATTGTTAGAGAATGGTTCTAAATCTTCTCCTATTACTATTCTGTCATAAGATTTATCTCTTTGTAGCTCTTTTACGACCGCATTAAAATAATACATATTTTTATATGATATTATTTCTTTATATTCTCTTTGATACTTTTTTACTATTTGCGCTGATATATTTTCATTACTAACTGCAAATAAAACTTTCATTTGTTAACCCCTCCAACTTTTTACTACTATAGCAAATATTAGTGGTAATACTTGGCATATTACAAAAATTGTTATAAAACCAATTATTAATAAAAAACCTCTATCTCTTACGTCTATTTTTCTTATTCCTATTACATATTGGTATATTGCTCCAACTGCTATTCCTATAAAGCAAAACGGAATACTATATACTCTAACTTTATTTAACATATAAGCTGTTACTCCGTAGCTATCTGAGCCATATGCTTGCTTATAATCTTCTAAACTTTTTAGTTCTTTATCTTTTATTTGTACTAATTTGCTTTCTGTTTCGTTGCTCATAACTTTAGTGTTAGTAGCAAAAACTGTAGTAGCTGAAAATATACAGATTAAGCAAAAAATAACTGCTACAACTCTTTTCATATAAATTTCTCCTCTCGGTATTTCCGTATACACTTTTTTACTGACAATATCATACACTAGAATGTAAAAAAATACAAGGTTTATTTTTTAAATTTTATAATTTATTATACAAATATTGCATCCACTTATAAACACTATTATTCCAATTTTTATCTGATGCATATTTTTTATTTACTGCAGATAATGTTCTTCCACAATAATATCTTCCTGTAGCTACTTCTCCATTGTATATGCTTGTCCCTGCTGGGTTTAAATAATGTTTTACCAGTACTCTTGCTATCATATCAATTCCAGCCGCATATCCATTGTATGAATATGCACTTGAATATGCACTCATATCATATGCACCATATCCAAATAAATTTTTCTTGTTTGTCGCTATTTTAGATGTTCCCCATGCGCTTTCATGTATTCCTATAGCTGCTACAAACACACCATTTATACCGTATTGTTGTTCTATATAATAAAAATATTCTGCATTTTTTTCAAACACCTTATTTTTATCTTGACTATCATTTGATAATACTTTTTTAAATTGCTCTAATGTTAAACCACTTGGTTGCATTAAATTCATATTTTTATTTAGCTTAGATAATAATTCTGCTTTTGAGTGCTTTGTGTTATTATTGTTATAATTATTTGTATTTTTATTTATATATGTTACACAGTCTTCTTCTACCCAGCCATAATATGAACCATATTGTACATAATACCAGCTATTTGATTTTTTTATTATTTTTAATTTTGAATTTTGATTTACTGTAATAATAACATCTGCATCTTTTTTACTTTCTTCTCTTAATGCTAATGTATAAGGTGTTGAATAAACTGTATCTCCACTTTTTATTTTTCTTTTATCATAATAGGCTGCTGTTCCTACTTCTACTATCTTATTAACACAAGGAGTTAATATCTTTCTTCCAATTTGTTCGTTTGATATTTCTTCGTCTCCTTTATATTCTTTTTTTATTATTAATTCCTGTTTTCCGTCTTGACCTTGTTGTAAAACTTTTACCATACCTTTAGGAAGTTTATCATTGTTTTGATATTCTGTTTCATATTCTAATTCAACAACTTCTGTTTCTATTTTTTCTTTTCCTGATTCATTTAAATTTTTTGATATTATATCATCTATATTTATAGTATTATTTTCTTCATTTTCAAACCATTCTATTTGATTATCTGTAGCCAAACTATTACTGTCTATTGGTACAGTTGCAACTTCTTTAGTAATTTTATTTTTTATTATTACATTAAATATTATAATAATTCCTATTATTATAATAAATACACAAGAAATAGCTATTATTACTTTTTTATTTGTATTATCATTTATTTTTATTTTTTTCATATGTTTCACCAATTTTATTTTAATATTTAAAATTTTCTTTGTCAATTTATTTTCTACTTATTGATTTTATTTCCATATTATAATATATTATTTATACAATTGAAAGGAAAATAAAATGAGAAGAACAAATAATAGAAAAAGAAATAAAATTAATTTAAACCAAATAAATAGAGAAACCTTAAAAACTATTGCTCTTATTATAGTTTTATTAATAGTTTTCTCTTGCGTATATTTTTACTTTATTAGAAATATTTTTATAAAAAAGAATTTTGAAAAGGAATACACCTCTATTTCTAGCTTAAATGAGGATTCCCCTTTTTCTCTAAACAAAATTATCCTATTTTCTTCTGCAACAATTACTTCTAATGGTTTGAATAATTCTGTTTGGAATCAAGATATTTCTCAATATTGCGATATTTGCATTTACTTAAACAATTCTTCTGGCGATACTAACGATAAGAACACAATAAAGCAACTTTATATAGATACCATTTCTATTTCAACTTCTGAGCTTGGAACACCGTGTCTTTATAAAAAATCACTTCAAGATTTCGGCAGATGCTCATTTGATGATAAAAACATTATACATGACAAATTTGATTTTAATATTATAAACAAAAACGAAACAATAAATTATAATAACAACGAAATATTTAATAATTTATCAACACCATTATCTATTGGTTTCTATAACAAAAATATAAAAACCAACTTTCTAAATTCAGATACTCAAATAGAACCTAATGGTAGAATATTAAAAAAAGCTTCTATTCCAGAAGCAAGTATAGCATGTGATGTTTCATTTAATATAAACATAGTAAATATGCTAGGTGAAAAATACATTTGTAATGTTAACTTTTCTATACCTTTTACAGATGAAAATTCTTCAATTTACGAAAATGGGTATATAAAAAAAGAAATTTCTAATTTAGATAATTATAAGTTTTTAAGAATACAATAAATAGACGGATATATAATTTCGTCTATTTTTAATTTATTTATTTTCTATCTAATATTGTTTTTACAACACCATTATCTATTAAATTGCTAAATACATTTTTTAATATTATTAATATTATTGGTCCTATAAACATTCCAAGTATTCCAATTAATTTAAATCCTGTATACATTGCTATTAATGTAAATATAGGATGTATTCCTATATGATTGCTTACAATCTTTGGTTCTAGTAACTGTCTTGTTACTATTATTATTAAATACAATCCTATCAATCCTATTGCTAATTTTAAATTTCCATTTGCTGCTGATATTACAGCCCATGGCAACATAACTGTTCCGCTTCCCAATATTGGAAGTGCATCTACAAATCCAATTCCTAAAGCAGCCATTAATGGATACTCAATATTAAACCCGAACATTTTAAAAATGTATAAACCAACAAGCACTATCAAAAATGATATAACTATTAAAATAACTTGTGCTTTTAAATATCCACCTAAAGAATCTATTATATTTCTTATGTGACTTCCTATTTTATTTACCCATTTTTGTGGTAAATGATATTCCATCTGGTCTAATATATATAATTTATCCGCACACACGAAATATGTTGCAATTACCGTTATTCCAACATATATTAAAAAAGTAGGTAAATATTGTACTGATCCAACTATATTAGTTAACCATTTTTTAGCAACACTTGTTAACATTTTTATAATATCTTGTGATGAACTTTCCGCAATGGTTTTAATTTCATTAGATATTTCTATTTTATCAAATCTAAAATCAGATATTATTTTACTTATATAATCGCTTACTTTTTGCACATAATTATTCAGACTTTCTAACAGATTAGTTGATTCCGCAATTGCACTAGATATTCCCCATATTAGCAACCCAATAATAATTCCAAAAACTACTATCATTGTTATTATAGCACATGTTTTTCTAGTAAAAGTTGTATGTTTCATTAGTTTTCTTATTAATGGTTCTATTATTAAACTAATTATAAACGCTATTAAAAAAGGAATATAAAAAACTGCCAATTTGAAGCTTATGTATATTCCTAAAATTGTTACTAATATTATTAAAATCCTTTTCATTACTTTTTTATAATAATTAACGTCTGTAACCAATAAAATGCACCTCTATGTAATTTATGTAATCTTTTATTGATTTATGTATAAATTGTAATTTATGTGATTATATCTTAGAGTTAAATAAATCAATTAAATTTCTTCAAAACTCTAATTCGAGATAATTTTCGCAGAAGTTCTAAAAAATTTTATG
>OIYG01000200.1_pt1 | contig 65877 bp, 67 predicted proteins | sample 1587861 | NCBI WGS metagenome assembly OIYG01 (sample SAMN03283272) | human gut metagenome | biome: human-associated habitat; material: feces | host: Homo sapiens | place: Peru | collected 2012
TAATTCCTTGTACTACATTAGTATTTTCTCCATACTCTAGTACTAGATTTGCTGTTGATACACTAATAGATTTTGTATTAGTATTACCAGTTATTTTAGTTAAAAAGTAAGCATACGTTAATCCCACTAATATCATTAGTACTAAAAATATACCTGTTATACTAACTATTATCTTTTGTTTACGATTCATCTTAATCACACTCCTTTTAATACACAAAAAAAAATATATATTCTTACTTCTTTATAACCCCCCTCCCGAACAAAATTTCGAGGTCGGGAGAGAAGTTATACAGTCTTGTTTTCATCTTTTTCATGAATCATAAATTAAAACATTTAAGATACAAAATTACTCTTCTATCTTAATTAAATTTTATAATAAAATTATTAATATTGCAATAAAAACTTGACAGATTTAATTACATTCTCCAGCAATTATTTCGTATGGATTATCTTGAGAGCCATTTCCTTTAAAACACAAACCTTTATTTAAATTTATTACAGGTCTTATTCCTTTCATATTTATTGAATTAAAATGAGTTATATTAGCACCATTACCATTATTCATTTTAAATTGACCAAGTTTAACACCATTATATGACATTTGTAAATTCTTTGGTGAACCACTATAATAATAAGTACTTAAAGATTGTGAATTAATTTTTTTATCAGAACTATTAAAATAATATATCGAAGAGGAAGAATAAAAATCCGATAAAAAGAAACTCATATTGTTATCAATCAAATAAGAATTAGGTGTTTTTTCGCCGTTATTTGTATATCCAACAGAAAGCTCATATTCTTTTTTACTAATCAATCCAACTTGATCTTTTTCAGCTTTATTTTTACATTTAAAAGTAGCTGTTGACTCATAACTAGATTCGTTATAATATTCTACACACATTTTGCTATTAGAAGAAACAAAATTCTCATCAATTTTATCTGCATACCAAAATTTTGCTAGCAGTAACAAATTTGAATTATCACCATAAATAGTTGTATTCCAATTATACTCATACCAAGGCCATGCATCCTGATTTTCACATTTATTTACTACATTACAATTTGAGTATACTATAACAGGAATTGAACTATCTTCTTCATTTGACGAATAATAAATAAATTCACTCTGTTTTGCATAACTATCATACGCTAACGTATCTTTTTTTGTTCCATCTTCATTTTGCAATGCAAAATTATAAAAACAATAGTAATTATGCCAACTTTTAGAATTGACCGAAGCATATAAGCAAGTCAATTTTTTATCCTCGATATTAATTCTTTCTTCTGGTTCAACTTTTTCTATATTACCATTTTCAGTAATTCTCGCTTTTGAAAGTGTAACTGGTATTTTATCATTTAGAATTATTTTTATACTTCCATCACCATTTATTCTTACTATTCTCCAAATTTCATTTGAAAATTTCAAATAATTATTTTTAATATTTCCATAAAAATACAAACTATTACCAGCATCATCTGGCAAAATATATAATCCTTTATCCTCTTCTTTATAATCATCTCTATCAGGATAACCAAAAAACACTTTATTATTTAATATTAATAAATCACTTAAACTAGAAGAACTTCCACTACTAACTTTATTATTACACAAATACAATGTTTTATTTTTATCTATCTTCCATGATGCTTCTAACTGATATTGATTATTTTCACAAAAATAACTATCTGTTTTACTTTCACTGCCATCTAAAAGTAAAACATAATAATCTTCATTATTTCCTAATTTTTTTTTATCTTTATATTCATTATATATAACATTTGCATCTTCTTTTTTAACATATCCTTTATTTACTAAAATAGATAAAGGTTTTTTCACTCCACCTCTACCTTTTTCTATTTCGTTTATATAATTATTTCCATCATCATCTTTTTCCACATTTGCAAATACTTTTGCTGCATCTAATATAATGTTTGTTATTTTTTCTATATTTTTATCTTTATTATTTTTTACTAATACTACTGTACTTATTGTACCAATCAATGTAATAATTCCAAGACAAATAATTATTTCTATTATTGTAAATCCTTTTTTATTCATATATTTCTCATTTTAATAAATTAATAATAACTGGTCCTAGTACTAAAAGTATTACTATTGGTACTATAAATAATACAGAAATAACACTTACTTTTACAGGCATTTTATTTATTTTACCTCTAATATCTAATAATTTCTTATCTCTTAAATAATCTATTTGATTATTTAAAGAATCTACTACATTATTACCAAATAAAGCACTCTCTGTTATATTTAACAATACAGTATTAATTTCTTCACTAGGTATTCTATCTTTCATTCTAACTAAACTTTCATTTAAACTCTTACCTAATTTAATTTCTCTTAAAGTTTCTTTAAATTCATTACTAATTTCACTATCTATAGAATTACAAGTTAATTCTATTCCACCTTGCAAATTTCTACCACTTTCTAAAGTAAGAGATAATACTTGAAAAAAGAATATAGCTTCATAATTTAATTTATTTATTCTTTTCTTTATCTTACTATCCAATACTATTTCAAAAGTAAAGTAAACAAGTATACCCACTATTGGACCATAAATATATCCTTTACTATTAAATATAAGAAATAATAAAAATATAACTAAAGAAATAAATAATCTATAATTCATAAATTTAATTACATTATAATTCTTATAACCTAATAGCTTAAACTTCTTACTTAATCTATTTATAGTTCTTTTTCTATATAACATATTAAACATCGTTATCCACCTTCATAACTTTTCTTACAACAATAATATATAAAATATATAATAATACTATTAATAATATAAATATTCTTCCTAACTTAGTTGTTAATAAAGGTAAAAAATAAGTTGTATTTAACATAGTTATAATTATAATTAATACCAATGGAATAGATATTAAAAGTCTAAACATAAATATACTACTACTAGTTAATGATTTCATTTCTTCTTTAATTTTCTTTTTATCATAAAAATTCTTCTCTATTGATCCAAATACTTTAACTATATTACCACCAGTTTTATTAATTAAAGATAAACTACTTGTTAAATATTTAATATCTTCTATTTTTACTCTTTTATAAAATCTATCAAATACAGTTTCTAAACTTAATCCATATTTAATATCTATATTTATTTTTTTAAATTCTTCTTTTATAGGACCTTCTAGTTCAGTTTCAACTATACTAACAGCTTGCATAATATTCATACCACTTTTAAATGCATTATTCATTATTATTATCGCATTTAATAAATCTTTTTCTATTTGTTTTCTTCTATTTCTATATTCTATAATTAAATATATATCAAACATAAAGAAACATAATATCATAACAAATACTAATATCATATAATCAAAATTATTTCTTACTAAAGTAGTTAATGTATATAATATACCAATAATTATACTTATTATAAATTTAATACTAATATAGTCTATCCCTCTTAATTTATAATTATCTCTATTTATACTATATTTATCTAATTTCCTACTATATCTTTTTAATACATCACTTTTATTTAATTTTTTACTTATATTTTTTATTAAATTATAAACACTATTAAATAATTTTTCAAAGAAAGGAAGTTTATTATCTTTTATACTATCTACTGTATAATCATCAAATCTATTTTTCATATCTAAAGAATATCTATCTATTATAATTAAATATAATATACATAGTAATAACCCTATAGACATTGCTATAATAAATAGTATTATAATACTTGTATTCATAAATATACTTCCTTTCTATTTTAATCTAAACCACAATAGTTATCTTTTATTTCAACTTTATAAGGACAATCTTTTGTTCCTGCTACTTTATTTTCATTTATAGAACAATCATCTTCAACTATATTTACTTTCTCACTGAGATTAAGGGTGAAAATAGGGTAAAGATAATAGTGATTAGAATCATCATAAACGAGCGATTTATCATAATTAGATTGTTTTATAAATCCTAAAAACATATCTTTTTGAAGCCAAGATTCATTATCGTTACCAAATGTATTTAGAACTTCATTATAAAGCATAATTCTTGAATTATAATATTGAGATTCTCTTGAAATATTATATTTGACGATATTATTGATATAATTATATTTAATTCCCTTCATTTTGACAAAACAATTATTTAAAAAATCAAAATTAAATCCATTCATGCATGTGTTTAGATCACTTAAAGCACGTTGATCATTAGCTGTGTTTGAAATGGTGTTACAGTAACCTTTTCCATTTTTGATATAATAATTACTTTCCATGAATGGAATTAAAGAAACGTTACCATTATCAATTGAAACTATTCTAAATTTAAAATTATACTCTTCATCATAATCGCTACGAATTTTTTTACTTAGTTCATTAAAAATAATCCAATTATTAGGATTTGCTCCTTTTGCAGTGTATTGATTTGAATTAATTGATATTAATTTTTCGACAACTGTATTTTCATTGCTTCCAGAGCCATCATCTGACTTACTATACGTACAAATATATATTGCTTTTGAATCATCCCAACTAGTTTTAGTATTTATATCTATACAATCTTTTTTATTTCCTGTAGGAGTTGATAATGCTGTAATCGTGTACTTATTTTTTATATCTTTTTCAGATAAATTAGTTCCTTTTAAACTTAATAATCCTTCGTTTATAAGTACTTTAATAGGTATTTTAATAGCATTTTTCTCTGTATATAGCTGTGTTTTTGCTTCTTCATTAGTTTCAATATAAACTTGTGTAGCTTTAACTGCTTTATCAGTAATTTGTTCTAATCCTTTTTTGACTAGGTTTTTATTTACTAAACTTATTCCAACAAAACTACCAACACCAATCAAAACTATCATTGATATACAAATAATTATTTCAATTAATGTAAAACCTTTTCTATTCATAACATCATTCCTTAAATAATTTATCTATATCTTTTACACCATGTGATCTTATTTTATCTATTATTTTAGGTGTTTTATTAGTTATTTTAAATGTACCATCTACTTCTTTTGTATCTGTAAGTCCATGTTTTACAAACTCAAATATTGGCTTTAATTCTATTTCATCATTCTTTAAACCAATTATCTCACTTATGTTAGTAATTTTTCTTTTTCCATCTGACATTCTTTCTACGTTAACAACTAAATCTATTGCATTAACTATATATTCTCTTATTGCTTTAACGGGTATTTCAAGTCCACTCATGAGTACCATAGTTTCAAGCCTATTAAGCGCATCAATTACGCCATTAGCATGAAGCGTAGTAAGTGATCCATCATGTCCAGTATTCATTGCTTGTAACATATCAAATGCTTCTTTACCACGACATTCTCCAACTATAATTCTATCTGGTCTCATACGCAATGAATTAATTACTAAATCTCTAATAGTAACTTCATTACCAGCTTCGTAGCTAACAGTTCTTGTTTCAAGTGATATTACATGAGTTTGATGAAGTCTTAACTCAGCAGCATCTTCTATAGTTATAATACGTTCTTCCCCATCAATAAATCCACCTAATATATTAAGTAATGTTGTTTTACCACTACCAGTACCACCACAAACAATAATATTTAATTTTCCTCTAACAGCACATGATAAGAATAATGCCATTTCATTAGTTAATGTACCAATTCTAAGCAATTCTTCAATAGATACCATTTCATCTTTAAATTTACGTATTGTAACAACAGGTCCTTTAACACTCAAAGGAGGTATAACAGCATTGATACGAGAACCATCACTAAGTCTTGAATCAACCATAGGGTTAGCACTGTCTATAGTTCTACCTAAAGGTTGTATTAATCTTTGAACAGTACGAATAATATGTTCTTCATTAATAAACGAAACACTTTCATCTTTTTCTATTCTACCATCTATTTCTATATAAACTTCATGAGGTCCATTAACCATTATTTCTGTAATATTCTTATCACGTAATAACTCAGTTATAGGCCCATTGCCATTTATTTCATCCTCAATCATATTAAATATATGACTACGCTCTAAGTTATTTAAATCATATCCTTCAATACTATCATTAATTTCTTTATTAATAAAATCTTTTAATGAATCCCCAGTAGGTATATCTTTATCTATAATATTTTCTATTATCTTAGTTCTTATATTATCTAATAAAGTTTTATCAGGAAATATTTCATAATCATTAGGTATATCATTTACTTTTTCTTCTTTTTCTATCTCAAAAGCATCAAGTAAACTCTTACTCATATTTATCACCTACTTTATTAAATAAATCTTCTAATATTAAATTCATAACTTTATAATCTTTTTTATCAACAACATTTTTTTCTAAAGTAATAATCTTTCCATCATATAAATATCCATCTATATTATTAATATAAAATTTATTACTTAATGTATAATCTATATTACAACCTATTACTTCTTTTATATCTCCTAAATTATAATAATTTCTATTTTCATATATTCCATTATTTAATAATACTTTATAATTATCTTTTTCTAAATCCTTAAATATATTTATTAGATTACGCATATTTTTTATATTATATGTATCATTATTTAACATAAACAATATATTATCACTTTTATCTAATAAGTTTAAGTTTATCTCATTTAATATATGATTAGTATCTAATATTATTAAATCATAATTATATTTTACTTTATCTATTAATATATCTAAGTATGTACTATTTATCCTACTAGATTTTCTAGGATCTTTAGGGCATGATATATAATCTATGAATTCATTATAATTTACTATATAATCTTTTATATCTTCATATATGTGATTATTATAATCATCTACAAAGTTATATATTGTCTTATTTACTTTTTTATTTAGTGCAAGTGCTATTCCACCACTATATATATCCATATCTATAATTAGTGTTTTTATTTGTAAATTACTTGCTACTCCTGCTAATGCTGTTGCAAATGTAGTTTTTCCTACTCCACCTTTAACACTAAATAAACACAATACTTTTCCTTCCTTCATATTTATCACCTATTCTGTATATTCAAATTTTATATTTCCATCAGTATCTTTTCTTGCATTTACTTTAATAAATGCTTTACTATTCTTTTTAACTTTAAATACTATACCAAATATCTTTATTTCTCCCATTTCATTTGTATGATTTTTAAGAGAAGTAAACATTCCGAAATAGCTATGTTCATTACCTACATATAAATCATAAGTAGATGGTATTACTACTAAAGCATTTGTCTCATATTTATTTCTTTCATAAAGTCTTTTTATTTCATTTTCATAATCTTCTTCTGTTAATTCTTCATTATTTAATACTTCAGTTATTATATTTTCTGTTACACTTTTAAATCTTTTATTTTCATTATAACTAGTTATAGTATCTATTATTATAAGTGCTAAAATAATAAATAATGGAATTAATAGTATAAGACCAATATATGATTTACCCGTTTTGTTCATTATATATCTCTCTTTCTATAACAATGTTATTATTTTTAAATATTTTTTCTAATCCAGGTGTTATATAATTATATTTTTTTTCTAATTTAACTTTTATATATTTTTCATTTTTATTTATATTAACAACAATATCTTTATCGTTTCTTTTTATATAATTATTTATTTCTTCATCAGTCTCATTATTTTTATACATATTACTTATTTCATTAGTTATATTTTCTAATTTATTTTTAGTATAACTCATATTACCATAATCAACTATTGCAAGCATAATAAATATCATAATTGGTAAAATTATTATAAATTCTACTAAAGCTTGTCCCTTCTTATTCATACGCATTCTCCTATGATATTTAAATTATATCAAATACTAAAAAAAAAATAAAGTATTTAATGTATAATATAAACTATAAATTGTAAAATATTTATGACTTTCTATTTTACAATTTATAAACAATTATTAGATCAAAAAAACATCTATGTAATAATAGACATTTTTGTTAATCCCAAATTTACAACAACTCTTAAGTTAATGACATTGTTTAAACACGGGAATCATAATTTAAGTGGTGCTGGATATAGGAGTCGAACCCACAACCTACTGATTACGATTCAGTTGCTCTACCAATTGAGCTAATCCAGCGTATGGCTGCCCAGGTTGGGTTCGAACCAACGGAATCATGGAGTCAGAGTCCACTGCCTTACCACTTGGCTACTGGGCAATAAAAGAACTAGAATTTTATTCTTTCATTAATATAATTTACTAGTTCATTAATATTTAATTTTATTTGTTCCATTGTATCTCTATCTCTTACAGTTACTATGTTATTTTCTAATGTTTCATCATCAACTGTAATTGCAAACGGTGTACCTATAGCATCGCATCTTCTATATCTTTTACCAATACTACCTGTTTCATCAAACGATACATTAAATTCACAACATAATTTAGAATATATTTCCATTGCTTTAGCACTGTGTTTTTTCTTAATTAAAGGAAGTATTGTCACTTTAATTGGTGCTAAAGCTGGTGTTACTTTAAAGATTTCTCTTATTTCACCATTTTCTAGTTCTTCATGTTTTAATCCATCGCATAAAACACTTAAAAATAATCTATCTAAACCAACACTTGGTTCAATAACATATGGTAAATATTTTTCATTTGTTTCAGGATCTAGATATCTTAAATCTTGTTTAGAATGCTCCATATGAACTCTTAGATCATAATCTGTTCTATCTGCGATTCCCCAAAGTTCACCCCAGCCCATAGGATATTTATATTCTATATCAGTTGTTGCTTTACTATAAAATGATAACTCTTCTTTTTTATGATCTCTAAATCTTAAATTATCTTTATCAAGACCTAAACTTTTTAAGAAATCCATACAATAATTTTTATAGTATCCAAACCATTCTAAATCTGTATTTGGTTTACAGAAGAATTCTAATTCCATTTGCTCAAATTCTCTTGTTCTAAATATAAAGTTACCTGGAGTAATTTCATTTCTAAAACTTTTACCAGTTTGACCAATACCAAATGGTAATTTAACTCTCATACTTCTTTGTACATTTAAGAAGTTTGTGAATATACCTTGAGCAGTTTCTCCTCTTAAATAACATATACTTTTAGAATCATCGGTTACTCCAATATGAGTTTCAAAAAGCAAATTAAATTTTCTAATATCAGTAAACTCTTTAGAACCACATTTTGGACAACATATTTCGTTATCTCTTATAAAATCTCCTAATTTTTTATTATCCCAACCGTCTCCAGTTTCTTTGCCTTCAGTAAAATCTTCTACAAGTTTATCTGCTCTATATCTACTTTTACATTTCTTACAATCTAAAAGTGGATCCGCAAATGAAGCAACATGTCCTGATGCTACCCAAACTTCAGGATTCATAAGAATTGCTGCATCAAGTCCATAATTATAAGGATTTTCTTGAATGAATTTTTTCCACCAAGCACGTCTTATATTTTCTTTTAATTCTTTACCAATAGGACCGTAATCCCAAGTATTAGAAAGCCCACCATATATTTCACTTCCTTGAAATATAAAACCATATTGTTTTGCATAATTTACTACATCTTCCATTTTCATATATTACATCTCCTTCAAATCTTCATCTAATAGTTTTTCTATCTCGCTTACTTTTTTCACTATAATAAATTGTTTAAATAAATCATTTGATATAAATCCAGTATCGATATTTTCTTTCATCCACTTAATTATTTTATTATAAAATCCATTATAGTTAACTAAAATTATTTTCTTATGACCTAAACTTGCTCTATATTCTTCTAAAGCACATGTAAATTCAGCAAGTGTCCCTATTCCGCCAGGTAATATTACGGTATAATCACTACCAAAATATAACTTTTTAAATCTTAATAAAGTATCTTTAACTTTAATACATTTTGCTTTTGGAATTTTTTTAAAATCTCTTTCATATTTAGGAACTGTACATGCATATACTTTTCTGTTATGTTTTATAAATGCCTTATAGCAAGCTCCCATCATAGATTCATTTGCAGCTCCAAATAATAAATCAAATTTTCTACTTGCAAAAACCTCTGATACATCTTTAGCAAGGGTTAAATATTCTTCTAATTTTGTGCTATATGCACTAGCTATAAAAACTTTCAAATTAATCACCTCTTAATTATACTCTTTTTATATATAAAAAAGACTAAAGATATAGGGGCGAATATGCTCGCTGTTCCACCCTACTTTGGTCTCTTTACTTCATAGCTCTAGATATTCCACATCTGTCATCACTTACAAGATAATTTTAATATATTTTTTTACATTTATCAAGTATTTATGTTATATTATTTATGGTGATTTACGTGAAATTAATAAATACTTGTAATTTAGAGATTAAAAAAAGTAAATTTATATCTTATTTATATGAAATAGATGATGTAAATGAAGTAGATATAATAATTGATAATTTAAAAAAAGAACATAAGAAAGCAAAGCATTTTCCATATGCTTATAAACTTAATACTATTGCTAAGAAAACTGATGATAAAGAACCTAGTGGTACTTGTGGTACTCCAATATTGAATGTTCTTGAAAGAAATAATTTAAATAATCATTTAATAGTTATTGTAAGATATTTTGGTGGAATTAAATTAGGTGCAGGTCCACTACTTAGAAGTTATAGTAAAGTTGCAAATATGTTAATTAATAAGTAATAAAATAATAATTAATTCATAACATTTATTAGGTGAATGATATGAATTTTTTTTATAAATATATAAAATCATTAATAGTTTTCTTATCTTCTATAGTAATAATACCAATTTTCTTAACTATATTTAATTTATTTAAATTAGAAACTAATAGAATTATTATAATTATCGTTGGAGCAATACTGATGTTTATTATAGGACTTATATTAGGTAAGAAAGCAGAGAAAAACGGTTATTTAAATGGATTATTATTGTCAATTATATCTATTCTAATATTATTGATAATAAGTTTAATTTTTAGATATAAATTAAATATAAATACTCTTATATATTATGTTATTCTAGTTATTAGTACTGTATTTGGTTCTATGCTAGGAATAAATAAAAAGATTAATAAAAGTACTACAAAATTATAGTACTTTATTTTATATCATCTAACTTTACACTAACTAATTTAGATATACCACTTTCCTGCATTGTTATACCGTAAAGTGTATTTGCGTACTCCATAGTACGTTTTTTATGTGTAATTATTATAAATTCTGTTTTATTTTCATATTCTTTTATATAGTTACCAAACATATCAACGTTTGCTTCATCAAGTGCTGCTTCTACTTCATCTAATATACAAAATGGTACGTATCTAATATTAAGTATTGCAAATAATAATGCTATTGCAGTCAAAGTTTTTTCTCCACCAGAAAGTAAATTAATACTTTTAAGTGTTTTTCCTGGAGGACATGCAGTAATATCTACTCCAGTATTTAATATATCATCTGGTTCTGTTAAATGTAATTCACCTAACCCACCTTTAAATAATTTTTTAAATACTTTATTAAATTCTATATTAACTTTATTAAACGTTTCAATAAATTTTTCTTTCATAGTCTCATCTAATTCATTAATTACTTCCATTAGATTATTTATTGATTCTACTAAATCTAATTTTTGATTTGTTAAAAATTCAAATCTTTCATTAATTCTATCAAATTCTTCTATACTTCCTAAATTTATATTAGGTAAAAGAGATAATTCTCTTTTTATAGTATTTAATTTACTACTACTAGATTTAATATCTACATTTAAATCATAATTTTGAAGTATATAATCATATGTAATTTTATATTCTTCATTTAACTTAATTAAGTTATTATCCATTTTTATTTCATATCTGCTTAATTCTATTTCTTTATCTTTTAAATTATTAATTAATTTATTATAATTACTATTTATCTTTTTATTATTTATTTCTAATTCAGATATGGTAGCTAGTATATCATTTTTATCTATTTTTAATTTATTAATATCACTTTCTAATATTTCTTTATTACTATTTAGTTTATAATATTTATTTAATAATTCATCTAGTGTACTATCTATACTATTATTTAATATATTTTCATTACCACTAATTTCATTATTAATATTAGTTTGTTCTTTTAATAAATTATCTTTATCTTTATTTTTGATATCTATCTTATTTATTACATTATTATAATTATCTAAATATATTATTTTATTATTAGATAATTCGTTTATAGATATATTTAGTTTATCAAGTTTATCATTTATTTCAATAATATCTCTTTCTAAAACTTTTAATTCATTTTTATTAGTCTCTAATTCATACTTATCTAATAATACATTATTAGTTTGTTTAATACTACCACCAGTTAAACTTCCTCCAGTATGTAATATATCTCCTTCTAATGTTACTATTCTATAAGAATAGTTAATTTTTTTACCAATTAAATTCATAGTATCAATATTATCTACTACTATAATATTACCTAATAAATTCTTAATTATATTATTATATTTAATATTATATTCTAATAAATTATCTAACGTATTAATATAACCTTTTATATCTTTTATTTCATCTAATATATCATTAGCAACAAACTTAGGTTTTATTATATTTAATGGATAAAATGTACATCTACCTAATTTATTATCTTTTAAGTATTCTATAGCACGTTTTGCACATGTTTCATCATCTACTATAACTACATTAGCATTATAACCTAGTGCTATATTAATAGCATCTTTGTATTTTATATCAGATGAAATTATATTACCTACAATGTTATGTATACCTTTTAGACTTCTACTATTTAATATATTTTTTACACTAGATGGTATAGTTAATGAATTTAATATATTATTTTCTATTATATTTATTTTATTTTTAGTTTTTAATATATTAATATTTTTATTATTTAATTTATTTTGTAATTCATCTTTTTCTTGTTCTTTTATTTTTAAATTATTTTTAATATCATTTAATTTATTTGATATATTATTTTTATCTATATCAAGTTCACTTAATTCATGTTCTATAACATTTATATTTTTTTCTATATCTAGTTTTTTTTCTGTTAATACTAATATATTATCTTGTAAACGAATATCATCTACTTCAAACTTTTTACGTTCTATAGTAACTTGTCTATCTCGTTCTACTTCACTTATTTCTTTATTTAATTTTATTAATTCGTCTTGCAATTCATTTATTTTATTATCTATATTTATGTTATCTAATTTTAATTTTTCTACTTTAGATGAATCGCTTAATGTAGTACTATCTATACTATTTATTTCTTCGTTTAATTTATTTATATCATTTTTTAATGTTTTTATTAATTCTTCACTATTTTTTAAATCAATTCCAGTTAATATTATATCTAGTTCATCATGTTCATTTTTTAATCTTTTATATTTTATTGCATTATCTTTTTCTATTTTTAATGGTTCTAATTGAGTTTCTAATTCTCTTATAACTAGATTAACTTTTTCTATATTTTCATTTGCTTTATCTATTTTTCTTAATGTTTCTTCTTTGTGTTTTTTATATTTTAATACACCAGCTGCTTCTTCTATAATGGCTCTTCTATCACTTACTTTACCACTTAATATTTCACTTATCTTACCTTGAGATATAATACTAAATGAATTAGTACTACTACCACTATCTATAAATAATTCAGTAATGTCTTTTAGTCTTACTTTCGTATTATTTATGAAGTATTCGTTTTCACCAGTGCTATATACTACTCTTTTTATTTCCAATATATCAAAATCGCTTTTTAAATAGTGGTCTGTGTTATCAAATGTTAAACTTACCCATGCACGAGTCATAGGACGTCTTGATTTACTACCACTAAATATTACGTCAGTCATGTGTTCTTGACCTCGTAAGTTTTTTATTGATTGTTCACCTAACACCCATTTTACTGCATCTACTATATTTGATTTACCACTACCATTTGGTCCAACTATTCCTGTTATTCCTCCCATTAGATTTATTTCTATTTTATCTGCAAACGATTTAAAACCATGTGCTTTAATACTTAATAACTTCATTTATTTTGCCACCTTTTTTATTGCGTCTCTAGCAGCATTTTGTTCTGCTTGTTTTTTATTTTTACCTATTCCAGTTCCAAAGACAATATTATCTACTAATACATTAACTGTAAATGTTTTATCATGACTAGGTCCTTTTTCACTAACTAAAACATATTCTAAAGATTTTTTTTCTGTTTGTACCATTTCTTGTAAGTGAGATTTATAATCACTTAAAAAAACTTTTTCTTCTTCAACGTATGGAATTACAATCTTATATATATAATCTTTTGCTACATCATAACCTTTATCTAAATATATAACTGCAAGAACTGCTTCAAATATATCAGCAATGATTGTTTCATTTTCAGTATGTATTCCATGCCCCACTTTAATATATGGTATTAAATTAATATGTTTTGCATATTCATATAATGCAGATTCACATACGTAACTAGCTCTTATTTTGCTCATATCGCCTTCATTATATTTAGTATTTAAATAAAAATATTCACTCATAATTAGTTCTAATACTGCATCACCTAAGTATTCTAATCTTTCATAACTCTCACAATTATTTTCATTTGCATAACTAGTATGAGTTAAAGCAGTATATAATAATTCTTTATTTTTTATATCTATCCCAAGTTCTCTTAAAAATTTCATATTGTCTTCACCATATAAATAGTATCAAATTTATTAAGAAAAATCTACATTTTTTGCCTATTAATAGTATATAATGTGATAAAAAACAAAAAAAGTACTATTAATTCAGTACTTTATCATTTACAAGTTTTATTTTATTGTGTAAGGATTTGAAATAGTTCTATCTCCATCATTTATTTCTACATTTGATTTTATATTTATTGATGAAAGAACTCCATAATAATTGGAACTACTAGATCCATATAAGTAGCCAAGACTATGTGATGCGAATGTATATGCATACCAAAAATCAGTCACAGAGTATATGCTAAAATAAAATGGTGATATTGTCCAATTATATTCTTTAAATAATGAATTATCGTTCATTAAATAGTTATCAAAATTTGCAACTCCATATTTTATTCCTGCAAAAGTTATTTTTTATTACCATCATCATATTTTAATGCTAAATATGCAGTAGTAACATTTATTGAACTAGTATTAGTATTACCTGATATTTTAGTTAGAAAGTATGCATATGTTAATCCTATTAGGATTAAACTAACTAAAATTATTCCTGTTATACTAACTATTATCTTTTGCTTACGATTCATAGCCCACACTCCTTTTAATACACAAAAAAGACTATATATTCTTACTTCTTATAACCCCCACCCCGAAAAAAATTTCGAGATCGGGAGAGAAGTTATACAGTCTTGTTTTCATCTTTTTTATGAATCGTAAATTAAAATATTTAAGATATAAAATTTCTTTTCTATCCTAAATATATTTTACATTATTTTTAAATTTTTTTTAATAAAAAAAGATAGAAAAATCTATCAATTTTATTAAGACATAACAAGTGCAAATAATGACAATATTATTATATTAGCAATTGCTATTGTAAGTACTATTTTAAAAGCAAACTTAACCCAAGTAGAATATTCTACTTTTGCTAATGCTAGACCACCCATTATTGCTCCACAAGTTGGTGTAATTAAATTTACAAGTCCATTTGCAGAAACCATAGTCATAACTGAAACTTCAGTACTATAACCAAGTTGAGCTGCAAGTGGTGCAATAATTGGAGTAGATAGCGTTGCTAATCCACTACTAGATGGAACTAAAATAGATAATACTATATGTAATATATAATTTAATGGAACAAATGCAAGTTCAGGTAATTTTGATAACATATTTGCAGCATTATAAATTATATAATTATCTAAATAAGTAGTTTGCATTAATACACTTGCTCCGCGTGCTACAGCTATAATTAGAATAACGCCAATCATATCATCTGCACCATCAACAAATGTATCAACAAATCCTTTTTCACCAAACTTATTAATAATAGCAATTATAATTGACATAACTAAGAACCATAAAGCAGATTCATAGAACCACCAATTGCCTAGACTAGAACCAGTAAGCCATCCAGTAAACTTATCAAATATAGTAATGTTAAATTCACCCCAAGGAATAAATCCAACTATCATTACAACAAATGTTAAAGCAAATAAATATAGTGTTGCTTTTTGTTTACCAGTTAATACTACTTTCTCTTGACTTTTAGATTCATATTTACCAAATTTCTTTTCAGCATTTTGTTGTTCTCTTAAACTCATTATTGTTGAACCTTTATCACGTTTTACCTTAGCAGCATAACGTAATACAAAGAAACAACTTATTGCTAAAGATACTAACCATAATATTACACCTATAAATATTACAATACCATGATTAGCTTTAATACCATCAGGTAAAGCACTTATTGCAGCACCAGTTGCAAATGGATTTATAGTTGAACCTAATACACCACTACCAGCACCAAGCAAGATAGTAGCACTTCCTACAACTGGATCCATTCCTGCAGCCATCATTGTTGCTGCCAAAAGTACATAAAAACCTACAGTTTCTTCTAGCATTCCATAAGTCGTACCACCTACAGAAAATATAAACATCAAGATTGGAATTAATAATAATTCTCTTCCCTTTAATTTTTGAACAAGGGCTTTAATACCAGTTTCAAGTGCACCAGTTTTATTAATAACAGCTAGGAATCCTCCTAAAATCATTATGAATATTGATACGTCAACTGCATCTTCGAAACCTAATATTGGTGACATCAAAATATCTGATAATTTAGCACCAACAGTACCACTTCCATTAACTATAGTTTCACCTACAAATTTAGCATTTGGAAGTAAGTGTGATAATATTCCTAAACCAAATATTAGTATAAGAATAATTGAAAAAGCCGATAACATCGTTTTCTTTTTCTTTTTTGTCATTTTTATTTCCTCCTCTTTATTATTGTACCAGATTTACCAAGTATAGCATCATGAGCATTTTCAAGCGAACTAATAATTGCAACTTTTTTATCATCATTTTCTACAAATGACATACACGCTTCTATTTTAGGAAGCATACTACCACTTGCAAATTCTTTAGATTTGATAAAATATTTTAAATCATCTATATCAACTTCATCTAAACCTTTTTGATTTTTAGTATTAAAATTAATATAAACTTTATCAATAGAAGTTAATACCAATAACTTATCTGCATCAATAAGTTTTGCAAGTAAACTCGACGTTTTATCTTTATCAATCACAGCGTCCACACCAGTTAAAAGTTCAATTTTATTTGTTTTAATAACTGGTATTCCGCCACCACCACACGCTATTACAATATTGTCGTTATCTACCAACTCACGAATAATATTTTTTTCAATGATGTCTATAGGTTCAGGAGATGGTACTACTCTCCTATACCCACGCCCAGCATCCTCTTTCATTACATAGCCTTTTTCTTCTTCAATTTTTAAAGCTTCACTTTTATTATAAAAGCTTCCAATTGGTTTTGTAGGATTTTTAAAGGCTTTATCTTTCTTGTCTACTAGGACTTGTGTTATTAAAGTTGCACAATTTTTAACAATGTGTTGTCTTTCTAACTCATCTTGCAAACATTGTTGTAATTGGTAACCAATATAACCTTGACTCATACTACCACATTCACTAAAAGGCATATAAGGTGTTTTAACCTTACCATTTGAAGCATATTCCATAGCTAGATTTATTGCCCCAACTTGTGGTCCATTTCCATGTGTAAGTACTATTTTATTACCATCTTTTATTAAACTTACAAGAATTTTACTTACACTTTCTAATATTTTTAATTGCTCACTAGGAGTACTTCCTAAAGCATTTCCTCCTAGTGCAACTACTATTTTACTCATCTTTCATTGTAGCATACATTACAGCTTTTATTGTATGCATCCTATTTTCGGCTTGATCAAATACTTTAGAATTATTTGAATTAAATACTTTATCAGTAACTTCCATTTCTTTAAGACCAAATTTTTCATAAACATCTTTACCAATAGTAGTATTTAAATCATGAAAAGATGGTAAACAATGTAAGAATATCACATTATCTTTAGCGTTTTTCATAACATTATCATTAACTTGATAAGCACTAAGTAATTTAATTCTTTCATTCCATACTTCATCTGGTTCTCCCATAGAAACCCAAACATCAGTATAAATTACATCTGCATCTTTTGTACCAACATTAACATCTTCTGTAAAGTTAATTGTAGCTCCAGTAGTACTAGCTATCTCTTTTGCTTTAATAACTAAATCTAAATTTGGCCATAAACTTTTAGGAGCACAAGCTACAAAATGCATACCCATCTTAGCACAAACTATCATTAATGAATTTGCAACATTATTTCTAGCATCACCCATAAATACTAGTTTTATGCCTTTTAAATATCCAAAATTTTCCTCAACAGTTAATACATCTGCCAACATTTGTGTAGGATGAAATTCAGTAGTTAAACCATTCCATACAGGAACCCCAGCGTTATTAGCAAGTGTTTCTACAATACTTTGTTCAAATCCACGATATTCAATTCCATCATACATTCTACCAAGCACTTTAGCAGTATCACTAATACTTTCTTTTTTACCCATTTGACTGCTACCAGGATCTAAGTATGTAACTCCCATACCTAAATCTCTACCAGCAACTTCAAAAGCACAACGTGTTCTTGTAGAAGTTTTTTCAAATAAAAGTACTATATTTTTTCCTTTTAAATATTCATGTGGAATATTATTTTTCTTTTTCTCTTTTAAATCTTTAGATAAATCTAATAAATATCTAATTTCTTCTGGAGTATAATCAATTAATGTTAAAAAATTCCTGCCAGTTAAATTCATTTTCTTCATCCTTTCCGTAGGTGGGTACATCAAACGTTTCTATATCTTCTTTTACTTCGTTTTTAATACTCAAATCTTCTCTTACTAAAGGCATACTCATACAACGAGGGCCTCCTCTACCACGAGATAATTCAGCACTACTCATTTCAATAACTTTAAGTCCATGTTCTCTTAAAATATTATTTGTTATATTATTTCTATTATATACAACAACTACACCAGGTGCAATTGCTAATGTATTAGTTCCATCATTCCATTGTTCTCTTTCACTACTTGTTTTTTCTCCACCAGCACATGGAATTAATTCTATTTTTCTTCCTAAATATTTTTCTAATATTTCTTCTAAACTTCCATTTACTTCAACAACATTTAAGTCTTCATCACTATCTGGTATATCACCTTCAGTTATTTCGAAAACTTGTAATGTATCCATTATTCCAGGATGATATGTAAATTTATCATAATCTATTTGAGTAAATACAGTATCCAAATGCATAAATGCACGACTTTCTGGAATATTAAATGCAAGTATAGTATCTATCATACAATCAGGATCTCTAAACATATTTTTAGCAAGTTCATCTATTGCAGCAGCTTCAGTTCTTTGACTAATACCAACAGCAAGTACATGCTCACTTAGATTTAAAACATCTCCACCTTCAATATGATAAGAAAGATATCTATCATAATATTTTTTTACATCTGTTTTATAATCAGGATGATAATTAAATATATATTCAGCATAAATAGTTTCTCTATTTCTAGTAACGGAATACATTTTATTTAAAATAATACCATTACCACTACTAGCAAACGGATCACGAGTAAAGTATAAATTTGGCATAGGATCAGCAATAAATTCTGATTCTTCACTAACTAAGTCTACCAAAGATTTTTCTATTTCTCTTTTCTTTCTACTAATATCCCCTATTTTAATACCTTCCATAGTTTTTAAAACTAATTCCTTTTTATTTATAAAACTTTTTAAGTATTCATAAACTAAATTTTTATATTTAGGAGTACGTATACCCGCTTCATAAATAAATTGTCTTATAAATTTATCTTCTATTTCACTACTAAGACTTAATACATCAGCCATCAAGTCTTCCAAGAACACTACTTCGACTCCATTACTTCTTAATATAGTAACAAACTCTTCATGTTCTTTTATAGCATCTGGTAAATATGGTATATCATCAAATAATAATCTACTTAATGTATCTGGAGTTAAATTTAATAACTCATTACCAGGTCTATGTAATAACACTTTTTTAAGTGGTGCTATTTCACTTCTTACATTTATCACACTCATAATTCTTCTCCTTCTATTCTATACAACTAGTATAACATATAAAATTTATTTTTTATATTAAAATTTATCATTATTTACAACTTTTTAATAACAAATAAGACATTAATTAAAATTTTTATACTTAAAAAACTACTAACACGTATGTAGTAGTTAATATGTTTCTTTATAAATTCATAACTTGTTCTTCAGTAAGATTAGTTATATCAACTATATCTTTATTTGAAAAATTACGTTTTTTTAGAATTTTTGCAATACTTAATTGATTTTCTTTATGACCACGTTCAATGCCTTGTTCAATTCCTTGTTCAAACATTTCCTTCTTTTCGTTCTCATGAAATTGTTCTTCATTGAATACTGGAAATATTTTTCCATCTTCGTATACCATTTTAAACATTTCTATCATCCTTTCTATGTTTTCATTTTGTATCTCTTTACTTAACTTATCTAAATTATTTTCTATAAATATTAAACAATTTCTTTCTATATTTGTTAATATATTCCTATTATAATATCTGTTTCTTAGATAGTCAAGATTTATTCTACTTGTATGTATATTTGGATATAAACTTAATATACTATTATTGACTAATAGTTTAGAGTCATATATAAATGATTTTTCTATATCTTTTATCTTTAACTTATCTAATATATCAAAGTTATCTATATCTATTAGATAAGTTTCTAAATTACTATTATATGAGTTACTGTTCTCTGCACCAAATATATGTTTATAGAATAAATAAAAATGATTTTTATATAGACTTTCTTTAGTATAATCTTTATTCATTTCTAGGATAAAGATTTTGTTTTTATATTTATAAATAATATCACTCATACTAGATTTAATATTTATATCATTTCTAATATGTTCATTATTAATAACAATAATATTATTAACTATATCATCATAATCTAAATTATATAATTCACTAATAATTAAGGACATATATTTAATACCAATATCACTTACAAATATTCTTTTAAAGAAAGTATCATAAAGTATATTTTTCAAGAATTATCCTCCCTTATAGAAGATGATATTTAAATACCCTTCACTATATATTATTGTGTATTTTTTTGTTTTTCCTTTTTTTTAATAGCAATTTCTTAAAAAAATTTTTTAAAAAAATACAAATTATAATAATTTGTATCTATGTAATAACTAATTAAATATTTAAAAAAAAAATGTATCGCACTAGGCAAAATTATTTATTTACTTTTCTTCTAAACATTTTAAAAATTCAGTAAAATATTCTGGCAAAGGACATTCAAAATACATTTTTTCTTTTGTTATGGGATGTATGAATTCCATAGAATAAGAATGTAAAAATTGTCCAAAATCACTACATTTATCATTTGTATATACTGGGTCATTGTATACTGGATGTCCTATATAGTTCATATGTACTCTAATCTGATGTGTTCTTCCAGTATCCAATTTACATTTTATTAATGTGTAACCTTTATATCTTTTTAAAACTGTAAAATGGGTTATTGCATTTTTAGAATTTTTACTAGTTACTGCCATTTTTTTTCTATCTTTATCACTTCTACCTATTGGAGCATCAATAGTTCCACTATTAGTACTTATTTCACCTTTTACTAAAGCAATATAGGTTCTAGTAATAGTTTTATTTTTAAAATAATCACTTAATATTTCATGTGTTTTATTATTTTTTGCAATTATAATTAAACCACTTGTATCTTTGTCTATTCTATGAACTATACCCGGTCTAATTTCTCCATTAATATCACTTAAAGAATTTGTATAATACATTAAACCATTAACTAAAGTACCACTATAGTTACCATTTCCTGGATGCACTACCGTTCCGCTTGGTTTATTCACAATCATAATATCATTATCTTCATAAACAATATTTAATTTCATTTCTTCAGGTTCAATATTTGTTTCTTCTTTAAAACTTTCATCAATTTTAATTATGTCATTTTCTTTTACTTTATAATTGTTTTTAGTTAGCTTATCATTAACCAATATATATCCGTTATCTATCATTTTTGATATTAAAGTTCTTGATAAATCTGTATTGTTAGATAAATATTTGTCAATTCTTATATTATTTTCTATTACTTTTACTACCATTTTTATCTTCTCCTTTTAATATAGATATTATTAATAATACTACTCCAATTACAATACTTATATCAGCAATATTGAATACTGGGAAATCGTATCTAAATATAATAAAATCTAAAAAATCTTTTACATATCCAAATATTAATCTATCAGATAAGTTACCTAGTATACCACCTAATAATAAACCAAATCCATAAGTATTTAATTTAGTTTTTTTAAAAGAATATGAATATCTAATAATCATTATTATTGCTATTATACTTAAACCAATTAATAAAAATCTATTATTTTCTAATATTCCCCATGAGGCACCTTTATTATTAATATATCTTATATAAAAGAAATCTTTTATTATTTCTATACTTTCATTTAATTTTAGGTACGTACTTATTAGTGATTTAGTTATTTGATCTAATATAAATATTATTAAAGATATAATATATATTTTTTTTGACATTTCATTCACCTTTATAATTATATATTATTTAATTTATTTCTACAAGTATAACATCTTCACCTATTTTTTTTATATCTTCCATTTTAAAAATTGTTTCTTTATTAGAAATAAATAATCTGAATATATGTCTTCTTGGTAAACATGTAAAATTAATAACTCTTCCTTCGTTATTAATTTCTAAGTCAACTATATTTCCAAGATTTTTACCATCATTTACATTAACTACAGTTTTATCTTGTAATTCACTTATTTTCAAAATATACCACCATTTAATTATATGTTATTTTATTAATCTTTTAACGTTATTTATTGCACTTTTTTCTAATCTTGACACTTGTGCTTGACTTACTCCTAATTCATTTGCTATTTCTGTTTGAGTTTTACCGACTATATATCTATCTGTTAATATATTTCTTTCTCGCTCTTTTATTTTTGTTAATGCACGTCTTAGTCCTAAAAGTTCATCTCTTCCTTCATTATTGTTTTTTACGTCTGCTATTTGGTCTTCTAAATATATTGTATCTCCTCCATCATTATAAATAGGTTCATATATAGACATTGAAGGCTTTAAAGAATTTAATGCATTTCCTAAACTATATCCTGTTAATTCTAAAGATTCACATATTTCATCATTAGTTGCTTCTCTACCATTTTTAATTAGAAATTCATCTTTGTATTTTAAAATTTTATATGCAGTATCTTTGATACTTCTTGCAATTCTAACATCTGTTAGTCCTCTTATATATCTTCTTATTTCTCCTAATATTAGAGGTACGGCGTAAGTAGAAAACTGTACATTAAAAGATAAATCAAAATTATCTACTGCTTTTATCAGTCCTACACATCCTATTTGAAATAAATCATTCATATCACATTTACCATTATTATATTTTTGAACTAAACTTAAAACTAATTTTAGATTTCCATTTACAATTATTTCTTTTGCTTCTTTTTCTCCATTTCTTAGTTTATTAAATAATATAATCATTTCATCATTTTTTAATACTGGTAGATTATTTGTATTTATTCCTGTTATATCAACTTTATATTTGCTCATAAAAAATATCCTTTCTACCTTATATTGGTAAAAAAGATATTAGTTTATTCATTTCTTTTTTGTACACATTAATAAAATACTATTTATTAAAACTAGTGATATTGATGTTATTATTAAAATATTTTTTATATTTTTTATTATAGATTTTAGTACTAATTTTACAATATCATTTAGAGATATAACGTTTAGTATTGTTGGTAATAATAGTGATATAATAATTATAAATATAGATAAAATTATAGTAGTTGTACTTATTATTTTAATAGATTTTTTGGTGTTTTTATTGTTTATGAATATTAAAACTATTGTAAGTAATAAACTTATTAATAATATAATTAAGTTTTTTGTACTTATAAGTTTAAGTAATGTTTCCATTTAATCACCATATAAACTTTCTATAATAGAATTGCTATTATTTTTTATATTATTTAGTATATTCTCTTTTTCTTCATTTGTAATATTATAATCTGTTTCATCTATAACTTTGTCAATATTATTATTTGCATAATTATACAATTCTTCATTAGTCATTTTTTCACTTTTACCCATTTTATAATCTATAACATCATTTGTTATTTCACTTAAAACATTTTGAGCTGTTTTACTATTTAATGTAGATTTTATTACTTCTTTATCTATATTTGTTTCTCTATTTATTTTGTCTGTAATATCATTAATTATTTTTTCATTTTTATTAATATCTTTTGTAGTATTTTTTATTATCTTATTTATGTTATCTTTTTTTATAGTTATTTTAAGTGTTATTAAAGATATACTTAGTAATTCAATAATAATTAGTAGTGTAACTAATAATATATTAAATAATTTTTTCATATATATTCTCCTAGTATTTTATTTACCTACGAAATATTTTTTCTTACCTTTTCTTATAATAAGATATTTTTTATGTAAAAGTAAATCTTCGTTAACTATTGTATTTTCATCGTTTATAATATTTCCATTTACGGTAATACTATTATTGTTTAAAAATTCTCTTGCTTCTCTTCTACTAACTGCAATTTTATTTTTTACTAGAGTATCTAATATTATTTCATTTAGATTTATTTTGAAACTAGGTACACCTTTAAATGCATCTTCTATTTCATCTTCTTTTAATTCATTTATTTTTCCTTGGAATAAACATTCACTTATTTTTAAAGCTTTATTAAATTCTTCTTCTCCATGTAAATCTGTAATAAATTCTTTTGCTAATGTTTTTTGAGCAATTCTTAAATGAGGTGTTTCATTATGTTTAATCATAATTTTTTCTATTTCTTCTTTTGTCAAGAATGTGAATACTTTTAAATATTCTTCTACTTTAGAGTCATCAGAATTAATTAAGTATTGATATAATTCATAGCTAGAGGTTTTGTTGATATCTAACCATAAAGCATTTCCTTCACTTTTTCCAAATTTATTTCCGTTAGCATCTAATATTAAAGGCATTGTAAAACCATATGCTTCTTTGCCTTCTATTTTCTTTATTAATTCAATACCTGTTGTTATATTTCCCCATTGGTCACTACCTGCAGCCTGTAATGTACATCCTTTATCTTTAAATAAATGTAAGAAGTCATAACCTTGAATAAGAGTGTATGAAAATTCAGCATATGTTATACCTGTTTCTAATCTTCTACTTATTATATCTTTTGCTAACATATAATTAACATTAATATATTTTCCTATATCTCTTAAAAATTCTAAATAATTGTAATTTTTCATCCAATCATAGTTATTAACTATTTCTGCTTTTCCTTCTAAAATTCTAGATACTTGTTCTTTTAATCCAACAAAGTTTTTATCTACAGTTTCTTTTGAAATTATTTCTCTTTCTGCAGTTGGTCTAGGGTCTCCTATTAAACCTGTTGCACCACCTACTAATAATATAGGATGATGACCCGCTCTCATTAATCTTTTTGCAGTTATTAGTGAAGAATAATGTCCTATATGTAAACTATCTGCTGTTGGATCTGTTCCCCAGTAAAATGTAACACTTTCATTGTTTAACTTATTTTCTAATTCTGGACTACTTACATCTTTTAATAGTCCTCTCCATTTTAATTCATCATATAATTTCATAATATTTTCCTTCTTTCTATAATAGTTTTAGTAATTCATCTAAATTATTTATTTCATTCTCTGTATTATTTTTTGTAGATTTATTAAAGTATATTGTTTTCATTTTTAGTTTTTTTGGAATATTGATATCTCTTTCTAAACTATCACCTATTATTAAACACTCTTCATATTGATAATTACTACAAGCATTTTTGTAAGTTTCTTTATTTGGTTTTATTCCATCTTCAACACCATATATTTTTTTAAAATATTTATCTATTCCAACCTTTTTTAGTCTTTCATGTTGACAATCTTTATACCAATTAGTTAGCGCAACTATTTCATATTTTTTAGATAAATATTCTAATATTTTTTTTGTATTTTCATTTATTAATGTTGAATAATTAGAATAAATTTTTAATAACTCTTCTAAGTTTTCTAAGCTATAAATATTATCTAATTTTTGATTTAAATAATTTACTAAATCTATTTTTTCAAAATTCCCTACAAATTCATATTCATATAATATTTTGAATAAATGATTAGGTTCAATTTTATAATTTTTTATTTTTAGGTAGTTTTGGTAACAATCTATACAATCTTTTTTAGTATCTAATAAAGTATTATCAATATCAAATATTATTCTTTTAATCATGTTTGCCTCCAAAAAAAACATCCATATACTTAAGGGCGAAATTCCGCGGTACCACCTTAATTCTATGAATGTATCATACTTTATTTATCTTAACGCGATATTACGTTTTAACTCCAGGGTCGTAAATCCTTTCTTCGTTAACAAAATTATTATATCATATTTTTATAGTTTGTAAATATTAACTTTCTTTAATATTGTTAATGTACCAATTTATTTTATCAGTCCATGTTGTACTGCTTGGAGCATATTTACTTTGCATTAATTCAGGTGTTGTTAAGCCTTTATTATAATAATTATTGTAAAGTATATTTAGGTAACCATCTATTCCTTCTTCTAAACTATCATATTTTATAAATTTTCCACCACTTTTTAACCCACCTATATTATAGTTATTTCTAACTAAACTACTACAAGTCCATTTGCATCCTGTCTCATGTAATACTATTGCAACAGCTAGATATGGATCTAATCCTGTTAGTTTTGTGTATTTTGCAAAATATATTCCTGTGTTTGTTAAAGTAGATGATAAATTTTTATTTAATTTTTCTGCTAGAGAAGTTAAAGTTAATCCATCATATACAATAGTTCCGTCATCTATAATACTTTCTGGTATAACAACACTATTATTATCAAACAAATCTCTTTTTTCAGTAGTTGTTGTAGTTATGATTTGAGTAGTCGTAGTAGTGGTTGTCGTTGTTGTAGTTTCTTCTGGTATTATTAATTCTTCGTTAGTTTCTTCAATAACATTAGGAGAATATGACTTTTCTTTAACATCGTTATATGCCAAAGTATATTCTTCATTTTTATTAAAATAATTTTTATAAAAATATTTTTTTACTCCTAAATATCCTGCTATCGAAAGCATTATACCTATTATAACTAAAAATATTTGTATCCATATATTCTTCATACTTATCACATATAATATTATAGCAAATAAAAATTAATATTACAAATTTTCTTTGCAAAAAAAATATTATAAGATTTATTCATTCTTCTTATAATATTTTTCTGCAATATTAAGACCTTGTCTAATTTGATTTAAATCATCTACATTTATTTCAGTATCAATTTTTTTATTGATATTACTAAATCTCATGAATTTATTATTAAATGATAATAATCTAAATAATTTAATAAAATCATATATGATTACACATAGTGCCGGTATTAAAATTACAAGTAACCAACCAAATTTATTTGCTATTAAAAATTGTACTCTACCTAATTGAGGTATTTTAAATAATACTTTACCTAATATATCATTATAATTTACGGTTGCTTGGTCTGCTTTTAAGTTATTATCTCCTTTTGTAATATATGATTTTGAGCCATCAGCATTTGTTATTACGTCAACTACTCTATGTGTTACTGTTAAACCTTTTGACACATTACTATTAGATATAAATGTTATTATATCCCCTTTTTTTATGTTATTTTCATTAAAAACATTTAGGTCAACAACTACATCATATACTTTTACATTTGGTTCCATACTTGGACTAATGATTGTGTATAAACCAAATTTTGGTATATTTGCAGTTGGATTTTTTTCATACATTTTTAATGAAAAGAAATAGTATGCAAAAAATATTCCTAAAAATATTAAAACAACGATTATTGCATAAGATAATAACTTCATTGCTTTATTGCAATAATATTTAATTAATTTTCTACGTTCCCTCTTATTCATCTTTTTCATTTTATCACCGGTCTAGTTTCTATATTAATTATATATTATGAATATAAATATTTCAATAATAAATTTTTTTGAGTTTCCGGATTTTACGATTTTTTTCTAGTTTTAGCTTACTTATTTTCAATAATTTTCTAATGTGTATTTTTTATCTATTATTTTGACGCTTTTTTCCACGCTTAAAACTGAGTATTTTTTACTCATTTTTTTCGTTTAATATTAATTCACTTTATTTTTATAGTAATAATTTTATCTTATCAATTAAATTATATCAATATCGAAAGTGTTTACTTTATTTTAAAAGAAAAAATCAGAAAATCTTAACGAAATTCTGATTTTTTTTGTTTTCAACAAAATTTTCCATCAACTCAAATAAATTTTTTCTTGTTAATTTAAATGTCAATATCCCGTTTATATATAAATTTAAATTTGGATATTCGAAATAAAAAACTCATCCACGTCCTTATCCAAGACCTAATAAGGATTATAAAACACCACTACAATTTTTAGAAGAAGAATTGGGAGATTATATTTAGATATATTGGAACTTTACCAGATTTCACTAGAAGAATTAAATATGAGAGATATGATAATAAAAGATATATAATTATACTTTACTTTTGTTATCTACCAAAAATAAGAAAATGAAAATGTTGTCAAGACCGTAAGTACATTTTAGTCTTGTACAATATTTTCATTTTTTAATATAATTTTGTATAAATTCGAATATCTTAACTTAAATTAATCTTATTATTATGCAAAACGGGATATCCTAATTTAAATTAACCTAATAAATCTTTATTTTAGAGATATGCTGTTTAATATATTATCTTTATAATTTTCACATTCATTAATAAGAGTTATATTATCTATTTTAAAGTCATAAATAAATATTCTTTGATTTATCTCTGTTAAATAATTATAGTTTGTTCCAAAAAAATCATATTTTATTCCATACCAATTTATATTGTTTATTAGTTGATTTTGTACTTCATTTTCTCTACCATAAAAATCATTCATACTATAGACAAGTTTTTTTACGTCATCATAATTTGTAATTTCTTTAATTGAAAAACTACATTCATTTATTATTTTTTCTCCGTCTATTTCTTTTTCTACTTCATAATAATATTCATTATCTTTTTCATCAAATTCATTTGGCACTTGAAAATTAAATATTTTGATTGAAGTATTATCTACTGAATATGAAAATGAGCCATCAAAATAATCATTTAGATTTGTTGTTGTACTATCATATACTTTAGTGATATTAGAATCTAAATTTATACTTGTTACTTTTTTTGCATTATGTATTGCTAAAGTAGCCCCCGCCATAATTAAACATATTATATTTCCTATGATTGAAATTATGACTATGACCAAAACTATTATTTGTTTTTTATTCATTTTTTACTCCTCTTTTCTATTTGAAAAAGCTCCATTATGGAGCTACTGTAGTAGTTGTTGTAGTTGTATTATTTTTTACATATTCTTGTTCGTTTGTAACTGGTTCTGGGTCTACTAAATCTATTACAATTTTACCTTTTATTGTTTTTCCTTGGTCTTCATTTTGCTCTCCACCAATTTCATTAATCCAAATTTCGAATTCCCAACTATCAGTTGCATGATGTGCACCTAATGTAGAAGAACCAATTAATATTCTTCCTGTTTTGCCAGCTTCAATAAATGCTAATTTAGTTGGTTTAGTTTGTATATTTCCACTAGCGTCTTTTTCAAATTGATGCATTACATAATTACTGTTAGTAAAATATTGTCCGTTTCCACATATTTCAGTTGCATCATTACAATTTTTTACCATTTCGCTATCTAATGAATTTCCATTAGCATCTGTTCTATCTCCTTCACTAGTACCTGGTATACCATTTAAAACGTATACAACATTATTTGTTTCAAAATCATTTTCATCTATTTCAAAATAAACATTATATTTATTTCTAACAGAAGTGTCAGTTTGACTATTAACTGTAAATTTTAAACTGTTTTTAGTAGTATTAATTGCTTGAGATTCCCAACCTGGTCTACCTGGCATAAGTCCTGTATATTCAATATCGTTTTCTCTATTAAATTCAATTACTCCTAATACTGCAGACTTAGTAACTACTTCACTTGGCTTATCATTATATCTAATATTTACTGTAAAAAATGCAAATGTTGCTCCTATTACTGCAACTAATAAAGTTGCTATACCAATAACTGTTAAAATTATTATTGAACCTTTATTATTGTTATTATTATTCATAAACATCTTCCTTTACTATAAAAATAGTATCATAAAAAAAATAAAATATCAACAAAAAAAGTATAACTTTAAAAATTATACTTTTTAGAAAAAAGGAACAAAAAATAGTGTGAGTTTAAGTTTATATAATCTAACGAACAAACGACAAAGTTCAAATAGTAAAAATATTAAAAATTTCCTTTTTTCTATGTTAATATTATTATATCTTTGTGAATTTTTTATGAAATTTTTGTTATTTCAAAATAAAATGTAGTCCCTTTACCTATTTCACTTGTAACACCATATTTGCATTTATGTTTATCTAGTATATTTTTTACAATAGATAAACCAACACCGGTTCCAACTTTATTTCTTTTATGATTTTTTTCATTTTTATAATATTTATCCCAAATTATATTTAATTCTTCTTCTTTTATACCTTTCCCAGTGTCTTTAATATTAACTAAGTATGTCTTTTTCTTTTCTTTGACTTCTATAGTTACCGTTAAATCATCACCAGTATAATTAATAGCGTTGTTTACTAGGTTATATATAACTTGACTAATTTTGTTTATATCTCCTTTTACAATTGCTTTTTTTGGCATGTTTAGAATAAAATTATAATTTTCTGTTTCTTTTATAATGTTATATTTTTTTATAATGTTATTTACTAATTCCACTAAATCAAATTCAGAAATATCTAACGTTTCTTTATTTGCTTCTAATTTACTAAGATTTAATATATCATTTACTAATATTGTTAATCTATCTGTTTCATCAATAATAATATTTAGATTTTCATTACGTTTTTCTTCATCATCTTTGTTGATATCTCTAATCATTTCAGCATATGCTTTAATCATTGTTAAAGGAGTTTTTAAATCATGACTAACATTTGCTAGTAAATCTCTTCTTAATTCATCTGTTTTATTTATTTCATGATTAACATATATTAGTGAATCACGTAAATCATCTATTTCTTTTATATTACTTTCTGGTATATTTAATTCTCTATTTCCATTAGCAAGTTTTTTTGCTTCTTTTGTAATTTTTATTATTGGTTTATTTATTGTTTTAGAAATGATTATTGAAACTACAATTGCTAACAAAATTACTATTAAAGTTATGTATATTAATTGACTTTTTAAAACGCTTGTTGTACTATCAACATCTTCTAAATTTGTATTTAAGATTATGTATTCGTTATCATGTAATTTTAGATTATATAATATACTTTTTGTATTATTAGATGGATTGTTAAGTTTTATCATTTCTCTTTTGTCTGTTTTATTAATAAAATTATTAATTATGCTATTTATGCTTCTATTATTTGTACTTAATATACAATTATTACTTAATTCGTTAAATATATAGATATTGTCATTGTTAATATATTCGATACAGAGATTATTTTTATATGCAATTGATTCTATTTCTTCAATAGTATGTTCATTTTTTGAAAGTCTATATGCAACTCTATATAAATTATTTATTTGATATTTTTCATAAAAAACTTTTAAAAATAATAATTGGCTTCCCCACATCAACATTAAAATTATTATTGAAAAGTGTACTAGCCATTTTAAAGTTTTATTTTGAATGTTATCCTTCTTCATATACAAATTTATAACCTACACCACGCACAGTTTTTATAGAATCTTTATATTTGCCTAATTTCACTCTTAATAATTTTATATGTGCATCTATAGTTCTATCTTCTGCTTCATATGTGTAACCCCATATCTTATCTATTATCATTTCTCTAGTAAATACCATATTTATATTTTTTAAAAATAAATTTAATAAATCAAATTGAGTATGTGTAAGTTCAACTTCTTCATTATCTATTGTGACAGTTCTAGAAATTTCATCTAGTTTGATTTTTTCAACTATAATTGCATTATCGATTAGTTTATTACGTTTTGTAACAGCTTTGATTCTTGCTATCAATTCTTTAGGACTAAATGGTTTTGTTACATAGTCATCTATTCCTAAATCAAAGCCTGATAATTTATCAAATTCTTCAGTTCTTGCACTTAAAACAATTATTTTGGCATCTGATATTTTTTTTATCTCTTTAATTGCACTATATCCATCAAGTTTTGGCATCATTATATCCATTAATATACAATCATATTTATTTGTTTTAGCAAGATCAATTGCTTCATTACCATCACTTGCTTCATCGTATTGATAATTTTCTATTTTTAAATATTCTTTTATTACATTTCTTATTAAAATTTCATCATCAACAATTAATATTCGCATTATATCACTTCCATAACATTATTATACTATAAAACAATTATGAAATTAATATGAAAAATAATTATTAAAATAATATTACTTATGCTATACTAATTGTAGGATGTGGTAGATGTGGATAACAATTATTGTACTAATTGTGGTAATAAACTAGAAAATAATGAAAATTTTTGTACTAAGTGTGGCTCTGCAAATAAAAATAATAATATAATTTTTAATAATAGTAGCAACGGAAATATATTAGGATTTATTAGTTTAGGTTTGTATTTTGGTAGTGGAATATTATATTTTTTCATTGATTTAAATTCTATTAACAACACTATGATAAATTATTGGCTTAGCTATTTGTTAGCATTTTGTCCTTTAGCTGGTATTGTTGTTATGATAGTAGGAAGAGTCAAATATCCTAGCAATAAATTATTAAAAATAAGTATGTGGATAATAATTGTTTCTGTTTTGATTATTATTGTTTTGATGATATTTTTTATAATATTGTGGTATATTACTTGCAATTCAATTATTGTGCATAATTGTGGGTAACTTGGAAAATGGTCATTGATGTATTTCATTTTCCTTTTTATGGTACAATTCTCATTTTAGCTATATTTTCCGGCATTTTTTACATTTATTACAATTTAAAAAATGATATATGCAATAAAAATTATATATTATATTATTTTATTATGTTTATAACATTTTGTTTTATTGGTGCTAAATTTTATACTTCTATCGTTTACTTAGAATCAAATTTATTTGAAGCTGGCTTATCATCATATGGAGCATTGTTAGGTGTAATACTTAGTAGTATTATTTTTGAAAAAATAGTACCTTTGAATAATAAGTTAATTAAGTATACTATTTTATCATTACCATTAATTTATGGAATTTCTAAATTAGGATGTTTTTTATCTGGATGTTGTTACGGTATTCCATATAGTGGTCCACTATATGTCATTTATAAAAATAATTTAAATATAAAATTGTTTCCTATTCAATTACTTGAATCTATTATTTTTATATTAATATTTATTATTTGTAATAAGTTTAAAACAAAAAAAAATATCGCATATATAACTTTGATAACATGTAATATTTTAAAATTTATATTAGATTTTTTAAGATACGATCATCTTAATATGATCATTACTAAAAATCAAATTGTAAGTTTAGTATTAATTCTTTTGGTAGTATTATTCTATAAATATAGAAAAAAAGTTCTTATCTGAACTTTTTTAAATTATAATTCTACGTTATGATATATTTCTGTGACATCTTCTATATCATCTAATAAATTATATAATCTTAGGAATAATTCTTTGTCTTCTCCTTCAAGTTTTATTTTTTCTTTAGGATACATTCCTACTTCATCTATTTCATAATCTATATTTGGTATAAAAGATTCTAATGTATCTTTAATTTTATGAATATCTGTTGGATTACATGTTACAACTAATAAACCATCTTCATTTTCTAAGTCAATAATTTCTATACCTTCATCTAATAATCTTTCAAATACTTCATCATAATTATCATATTTAAATCCGATTACTCCTAGATAATCATAGTTGTAACTTACACTATTTGTTACCCCTAAACTTTTATTAACTTTATTAAATGCAGCTCTAACAAAACCTACAGTTCTATTAACATTGTCAGTTAAAGTTTTTATAATTAAAGTACTTGCACCTGGACCAAATCCTTCATATACTACAGTTTCATAGTTATCTTGACCGGCTCCTTTTGCTTTATCGATTGCTCTATTTATTATATCGCTTGGAACTTGACTTTTTTTTGCTTTTTCAACTAATCTTTTTAAATGTATATTACTTTCTAATTCAGGGTTTCCTTTTGCAGCTAAATATATTTCTTTTGCAAATGTACTATATAATTTTGCTTTTGCTGCACCTGTTTTTTGAATGCTTGCTTTTCTTACTTCATATGCTCTTCCCATAATAATTCCTCTTTTCAACGTATTTATTATATAAGTTTTATATATTTTTTTCAATATTTTTATTAAAAAAGAATATATTAATTTATATATCCTATTTCAATATTACTAGGTTTTGTGTTTGTTTCTATAAATATTTTTTTTGTATTTTCTGTTAATTCTATACTTGGTATTTCTATTGGGTCTTCTGTTGAAGCCGATAAAGTATACATGATATATGTTTTATTATTTTTCAAATATTCTTTTAATTCATTGACACTTTTATTAGGCACAATATCCGTTGAAACTACAAACCTTAAGCCATATGTAGCGTTTGTTTGACTACATGAATTTATAATTATCTTTTTTTCTGTGGCGTATTGAAACCTATTACTATATACTTCTACATCACTTTTTAAAGCATTATATTGGGCACCATTTAATGCAAAGCCTTGATAATTACTACCAGATATTCCTGTTGTAACAAGGTTATCATTTTCACTCAATTCTAATAATTTTATATTTCTTACTACTTTTTTATTTATCAAATCAATGTAATCAATGTAGTTTCCTACTTTTCTTAGTGGCTCATCTAAATATATATTTTTTATTTCGGGCTCTACATAAGGTTCATATTTTGTTGGCGATATACCTTCCTCTAATTGAATATTTTTTAATTTAACATTGCAATTTCTAAGTGCAGTTGCATAGGTTATTGATATGTAAGATAATGTTGTATTTTCATCCATTACTATTTTAGTATTTCCAGTAGTTTTTGTTCCTTTGGATGTTAGTAGAACTTTTTTCAGGTCAGTATTATTTTTATCTTTCATAATTACAGATATAGCATTACCTTTTTCTTCATCTGAAGAATAAATTTCATAATCAAAACTTAACGTATATTGTGTATTTTCTTTTACGTCTGCTAATATTTTTATTTTATTAATTTGAGCAAAATCATTTTGTGTATAAGTTATTTCGTTTTCATTATTTAAATATTCTTTGAAATATGTATTTATATCAAATAAATTTTTGCCACTCACTTTAACTGGTATTTTATATCCATATTGTTCATAATCTTTAACCGTATCACCTAGTAACAATTGAATATTAGTTATTCTTGATGTATGAGTTTTTGAAGAAACTTCTGGATATATCAAAATTTTTTCTACTATCTTATTCGATGGGATTTTTATACCAATTCCATTTTTTGCTGGTGAAGAATATGTATTATCAGTATACTGAAATCTCCAAAATGGATTAATTTCATCAGTGCTTTCAATATTGAAACTCAATGTATATGTATTTTCTGGTATCAAATTATTTATTGTAGTTGATATGTAATATGTTCCTGTATAAAGCAGTCCATTTTCAATAAATGTTATTCCATCCTTTGTATAAGGAGTAAATTGTTTATAATCAATCAAATTTTCTGTTTTATCTCCTACACTTTCAATTTCTATTGGACTATTAGGTGTTGGTATTCCATTTTGTAAACTATTTCCATATATTTTGAAGTTTGTTAATAGTTCTGGAGATGATACTGTCGCATTATTTTCTCCTTCTGATGTTACTAATTTTTTATTTGTACTTTTTATATCTAATATTTTTACATTTCCTTCAAATTTTTTATTCATATTATCATTTTGTAAATCGTTTGTTTCTATAAAGTCTACTTTTAATTCAAAGGTTTGTATTTCTTTTTCTTCTATATCATTTACTGCTATTATTCCATCACTACTTGGATATGTTAATGTATTTCCATTACATGTTCCATTATTGCTTGTACATTTTAATGTTATTTTTAAATCATTTTTGTCTATAAATTCATTTATTACATTTTCTAAATATACTGTATAATTTACTACTTTTTTATTTCCTGTATTTTCTACACTAAATGTTTTTGTTACACTATCACCTGGTTCTAAATTACTTGATGTTATTATTCCATTTCCATCATCGTATTTTAATTCTAGATTTGCTAGACTAGTTGTAATTGATTTTGTATTAGTATTACCTTTTATAGTAGTTAAATAATAACCGTATGTTAATCCTACTAATATTAACGTTACTAAAATTATTCCTGTTATACTTAATGTTATTTTTTGTTTTCTTGTCATGCTATCAACTACTTTCTTACAATAAATATCTTATCAAAAAAAGTGATGTATTTCAATCACTTAAATGTAAATATGAGTTTTAAATTTCTTTTTATTTGCTAAATCTATTTCATTTATTATTTGGTCTATTAAGAATTCTATTCTTATAATAAATCCCTTCTTTCAAATATATTTTATATATTTAAAATTATAAATTCAATAGATTCGACAAAATCTTACTTAAGTTGCCAATATTCGAGTATTGTATCTGCTATATTATTTCCAATTTTTTCTTTATTTTCCATAATCCATTTTGCATCGTTTAGATAATCATGATGTGCAACTTCAATTAGTATTCCACATGGCGTATATGTTGGATTTACTTCTGCTAAAGAACCGTTTGCATATTTTACTCCTCTATTAGCTACTGGGTCATCATTTTTGTAATAAATACTAAATAGATTGTTTTGTAAATTTTGTGCTAAAGAATAATTTTTTGATGTATCATTGTGAACCCATGTTTCAATACCATAAGAAGTATGTTCTTCACTTGCATTAGAATGTATTGCTAAATGTAGGTCAACTCCTAAATATGTGCTATCTTGAGTCCATCTATTAATATCTCCAAATTCATTTCTATAGGTTTTTACACCGTAACTTTTTAATCTTTTTTCAATATAATTGGTTAAATCGTTCATCTCTTTTTTTTCGTTTGTGTAACCTACTTCAGTTACTCCAATATTATTATTTTGATTTGAAGCAGATAAATAAACTTTATAATTATTTTTAGTACCTACTTTAAAATCAAATTCACTTATAATAGAATTATTTTTCTTTTCTTCTATAGCAATAGCTTTTATAGTTACATCATTATTTATTTCTATTTCTTCAGTATACTTTTTGCTATCCTTAGTTGGTTCTGTGCCATCAGTTGTATAATATATTTCTGCATTAGAATCAGGATTTAACAGTTTTATTTTAGTACCTTGTTTTATGTAGTCAGTTTTATGGTTTGTATAAACTGGTTTTAATGTTTCTTTTGCATTTATTGTAAAATTAATTCCGTTTGTTTTAGAATAATCAATATAATCATAATATGATGCTGTTATTTTAACTTTATAATTTGATGCTTTTTCAAATAAGTTACTTGATAAAATTATATTCTTATCATGAATTTCTTTACGTCTAATTAACTTATTTCCTTGATATAGTTCTAATTCATAATTACTTGCATTTTCTCCACCAGTAAATGAAATTGGAATATCATCATAATTCATCATGTCTCCATCATTTGGATTAGTGAATACTATATCAGATATTGGGCTTTCTAAATTATATATTTTGAGTGTAGATATTATTTTAGAATCTTCAACTATATCTAAAGTATATGTACATTTTTCATCTTTAAATAAATTATTATTTATTGTATATGTTTCATCATTAATATTAACAATATTTTCTAATACATTATTTTTAGAAATATTTAATTTATAATTTTTTTTCTTATAATCTCCTATAAATTCAACTACGTAATCGTCATTATTATCCATTACTACTGGATTAGTTTTGCTAAATGTAAGTTCATTCCATACAAATTTATATGTCTCTTTAATACTTTTTTTGTTGCCTTCTTTATCATATGCTATTACAACTATTTTATAAGATTCATTATAATTTAAACTATCAAATTTAATTGTAACACTATTATTTTTCGTACTTTCTTTATATATTATTTTATTATCATTGTCATAAACTATTACATCATATTTAGTAGCAACTTTAACTTTATCATAGTATACATAAAAATTAAGACCAACATTTGTAACATTTTTGAATTTGAAATTTGTTAAAAAGCTACCATTGTTTGTTATAAAAAATGCTATTATAAATGTTGAGGATATAAACAATAATATTATAGATATTAAAGTTATTATGATTTTTTTCACACTACCAACTCCATTTTATTTAATTAAATTATTAAATCTATTTCTTATATTCTTTTTTATTCTTTTTGTTTCTTCTTCATTTATTATATATTTATCATTTACTAAATCTAATATATCTTGTTCTTTTATATTATTTGGTAAAAGAGATTTATTTATTTCAATTATTTTTTTTGTGTTTCTATCTTCTAATTTTACTATATCATTTATTATACTCTCTACTGTATACATAATTTAACCTCTTTCTATTTAACCGTCTAAATCTGTTCTTAAAGTTTCAAATTTTAAATTATTTCCATCTGAGACAACTTTTATTGTTCCATCAATATCAGTTCTATATATCTTTATATTTTTTTTATTTAATTTATCAAGTGTTACTTCTTTAGGATGTTTATACGTATTATTTTTTCCAACTTCAATTATTGCATATTGAGGATTAACTTTATCTAAAAATTTCTTTGTTGTACTATATTCTGAACCGTGATGTCCTATTTTTAGTACATCACTTTTAATATCTTCATTTAAAAGTTTTTTTTCTACTTTACTTGTTGCATCTCCCATAAACAAAAATTTATTATTTTGGTATGTAAGTTTTAATACAATTGATGTATTATTTAAATCTTTTTCATTTGTTCCAGTATATAATACTTTTATATTAATATTATTATAGTTAAATTCTTCATTAATTTTTGGAAATGTTATTTTATAATCTTTTTTTTCTATAGAATCTAATACATTTTCAAATGTTTTTGAAGTTGATGTTGCATTTGGCATTAAAATAGTGTCTATGTCAAATGAATCTATCACATTGTCTAATCCTCCTATGTGATCTTCATGAGGATGAGTTCCAACTACCATATTAAATTTTTCTATATTTAAATCATTTTTTAAATAATTTACTAACTTTTCACCATCTTCGTTATTTCCAGCATCTATCAAAATATTATTATCATTTTCTCTAATTAAAATAGAATCTGCTTGACCAACATCAAAATAATATACCTCCAAATTACTATTAGTTTTTAATATACTGACAGCTTTCTCATTATTATTTTCTTTATTATCTACTAGTTCTTTTTTTGTGTATGCTATTGATATTAATACTAGCAGCAAGACAATAATAGTGTTTAAAATTTTATTTATTTTTTTCTTACTCATTTTATCTACCCTATAAAAGTATAACATATTATTAAATTTAAAAAAACTTTATTTTTGTCATAAAGTTTTCTTTTTTAATTTTAATTCTTTTATTTTTTTATCTATTAAAACATCTTCTATTTTATGTAGTGTTGGTTCAAGTGTTTTAATTAAGTCATTATTCGAAGTTTCAAATGTTTTACCATCATTAAAAGATAATGTTAATTTACCATTACAAATTTTGTATTTGTCGATTGAATCTGTGTTTTTTGTTAAAAAATCTTTTGCAACTTTTACTACAATGTCATCTGAACTTAAGGCATCCAAGTTTTTTGTAAAACAATATAATGATTTTTTATTTGTTATTTTTTCTCTAAATAAAGTACATCCAGTTCTTAAATTTGAATTATAAAAATATAAATTATCTATTATATTATTATTATATATTTTTGATAAATTAAATTTTATGATATTTAATAAATGATTTTTTAAACTTTCATAATTAATACTTTTTTTGAATTCACTTAACATTTCTATCATTTCTTCATCATCATATGAAATAGGCAAATATATTTCTATTGATTTATTATCTTGTAGGTGAATTTTAAGTACAGAAACATCTATTCCTTCAGAATTTATAGTTACTTCACTAGTTTCTGATACACTATATTTTGATAATAATTTTGTAATTATATGTGAATTAACTTGCTCTGGATTTGAATTAAATTTTTTAGATAAATAATTTATATAAAGGTTACTATATTTTTTATATTTTTCACTATCATCATCGTTTACTATAACAATATTAAAATAACAATATCCATTATCATCAAAATCAGGCTCTATTACTACATTTTTAATGTTACTTAATACAATTTCTTCAATACTCATGTTATATTTCCCCCTTAAGTATTTATACAATTATATTTTACTAAATAATTTCTATATATTCTACTATAAATTATGATTTTTAAATAAATTTTTAAATAAATTTTTAATAAAAATTCATACTATACATAGATTATAAATTATTGTATAATTAAAAAATAGGAATGGTTATATGAAAAAGATATTAAAAAAGTTTAAAAAATTAGATAAGAAATATAGGATAATGTTTTATATAATAAGTGTTTTATATTTAGTTTCTATTGCATTTATTAGTCAAGGTTTGTTGCTTTTAAAAAATATTGAAACTGTTTTAAGAATAATATTCCTTATATTTATTTATTTAAGTTATTTTGGATATTTATTTATAAGTATATTGTTATTATTTAGTAAAAAAAAGAAGAGCTATATTATAAATAGTATATTTGTAAGCTTAATAAGTATTATTTTTATAATATTTAGTATATATCTTAATAAAACCTATAATATTGTTGATAGAATGAGTAAAGATGTTGTTACTTATAGTAGTAGTTTAGTTGTGCTAAAGGATACTGAATTTAAAAATAATAGTAATTTTGTTGTTGGTATGATAAGTGATGAAAATGATATTGAAGGTCATATTCTTGCTAATAAGTTAGTAGATAAAAAGAAATTAGATAAAATTGATATTAAATATTATGATAATTATTTAGAGATGATTGGTGACTTATATAATAAAAGTATTAATGGAATTTTAGTTAGTACAGGATATGTTGTTAGTTTTTCTGGATATGATAATTATAATAATATTGGTAGTGAAACTAAAATTGTTTATACGTATAAAGAAAAGAGAAAAAATATTAGTTTGAATAGTGGTAGTAGTAAAAAATTAACGGAACCTTTTACTATTTTACTACTTGGTGTAGATTCTGAAGTTGATGGTTTGAAAGCAAATCAAGCATTTAATGGTGATACTATGATGATGATTACTTTTAACCCTACTACTCTTAATACTACTGTGTTTAGTATTCCACGAGACACTTATGCTCCTATTGCTTGTAATGGTAAGAGAAGTAATAAAATAAATTCTAGTGCTGTAGGTGGTACTACTTGTGTTATAAATACTTTAAAAGATTTAACTGGTATCGATATAGATTATTATGTTAAAATTAATTTTAAGGGTGTCGTAGATTTAGTTGAAGCTTTAGATGGAATTGAAGTTGATGTACCTGTTGATTTCTGTGAACAAGATTCTAATAGAGAATTTGGAGAACATGAAATATGTCTTAAAAAAGGTGTTCAAACTTTAAATGGAGAAGCGGCGTTGGCATTATCTCGACATAGGCATTCTTTACCGCTTGGTGATTTTCAAAGAGTTCAACATCAGCAATTAGTTGTCGAAGCTATAGCTAAAAAAGTAAAGAATATAAGAAGTGTTAATAAATTTTATGAAGTACTTGATGCAATTAGTAAAAACATTGAAACTAATGTTAGTACTGATGAAATGCTAAATTTATATAACGTTGGTAAAAAGATGCTTTTAGAAAATGATGCAAATATTAATATTGAAAAAACATATTTAACTGGTTATGATTTAACAATGTTAATTCCTGGATTGGGAAATGTTTATACTTTCCAATATTATCCTGAAAGTTTAAATGAAATTGTTAAAGCTATGAAAGTCAATTTAGGTTTAGAAGAGCCTACTATGATTAAAACATTTAATTTTAGTGCTAATTATACTTATGAAGTTCCTGTTATCGGTAAACAATATTATAGTGTTAAAAGAAATGAAGCTTTACCTAGTTTTGTTGGAAGTAGTTTAGAATACTTAAATACTTGGGCTAATGCAAGAGGTATTACAGTTAATACAAATTATGTTACCGAGGGTATGAATGGTTATGATGAAAGTAAAAATGGTATTATAATAAGTCAAAGTGTTAGTAAAGGTACATTAGTAAGTGAAGTTAAAAATATTACTGTTAGCGTTGTTAAATCTTCTAAAAGTGAAAATAATGAGGAAGAAACAAAAAATACTGTAAGTATTAGTGAAGACAATAAAGAAAATGTTAATGATACTAGCAATAATGATGAGAATGATGAAGATAATAATTCTAATGGTGATGATAACAAAAATAATGATGTTATTGAGAATGAAAATGAAACCCCTACTACTAGTAATAGTGAAGATAATCAATCTTTTGAAGCAAATTAAAAAAGACTTTAGTTTTTTAATTATTAAAGTCTTTTTTTTATATTGTTTTTGGAGTTGTTTCTTCTTTATCCTTTTTTTCGATTTTTTCTTCTTTACTAATTTTTTCTACTTTTTTTATTTCATCTTTTTTATCATGTTTCTTTTCTTCTTTTATTAATGTTGGTTTAGTATTTGTTTTTTTTAACGAATCTTTTATTTCAGAAACATCTTTGAATAATTTTAAAACTAATAATAATAATTCAAATGTTAGACGGGCTAATATGTTTCCAAATACTAAAGTTCCTATAAATTCAAAAAAGTTAGTTGTAATATATGAAAATGAAGCTAATGTTATTGCAATTGCAACTATTAAATATAAAACTCTAAATATTGGTTCTATGATAGTTGTTTTAAAATTTATAAAATCATATATTTTCTTTTTGTAACCTGTGTATGCTCCTTCTTTGTCTTTTCCAAAATAATTAGTAAATAAGAATACTCCTCCTATTACAGCAAGTAATATACTTATTATTACCCATACTTCTGATATTGAGAATGATTTTGCTGTATTAGTTATTGTATCTGTTATTGCCTTTTCTGTATCATATTGTGGCATTTTAATCACATCCTTCTTTTAGAATATAGCACTGTGTTGTGAAATTTTCAAGAAATTTTGTTAAATAAGATGTATGGGGTTTACATTTTTTCATATTTTCTAATTGTTTCTATTAATTCATTTAGACCTTCATTATAGTTTCTACTAAAATCAATATATTTTTTTGTTTGTAATATTTTAGGTATTTTACAATCCTCTATTTTAATTGGTATTATTTTTATTTTATTACTGTTGACTTCATCCCATAATATTGATTCCCACTCTTTTGTTACCCAATTTGATTTTACAGAATTTTTTGATAAAAATAGTAAAATGTAATCACACTCTTCTAATCCTTCATTTATTTTTTTTATGATAGATTCACCTGGCAATATGTCAAAAGCATCTACCCAAGTATTTATATTTTTTTTATGCAAATCTAATGCAATTGAAATTACTACTGATTTATCTAAAGAAGAATGTGACAAAAACAATTTTTTATTACTTATTTTGCTAGTATCGATATAATTTTCAAGACTACTGTTTAGTACATTATCAATTAAAAATTTTTCTTCTAATAAATTTAGTCTTTGATGTTCGGTTATCTTACTCCATAATTCTTTTATTATTTCTTTTTTTCTTTTATTTAAATCATCTATCGTATAATCATTAGTAATATATTCTTGATTTATTAAGCAATAATTTGCATTATCAAACATTTCACCAAAGTATATTATTGATTTATTATCCTCATCATCGTCGTAGTATCCAAACCTTCCTTTATATTTTCCTTTTATTATTTTTATTATTCCATATTCTCCTATACATAAATTTTCTTCCATACAATATTCTCCTTACATTTAATATTATAATAGCTTTATTTTTTATTATCAATCAATTGTTAACTAAATAAAAAAATCACACTATAATTAATTTAACATAAAATATTTTAGGTGATTAAAATGAACTATACAAGAGCTTTAAAAGGTATTGTTATTGATGCTGGACATGGAGGAGAAGATCAAGGAGCTTCAGGTAATGGTATAATTGAAAAAAATTTAACTTTAGAAATTAGTAAATATATGTATGATAGATTTAAAGAGTTAGGTATACCAGTAGCATTAACTCGTGATAATGATATAACTTTAACTAGCGATGATAGACCGGGTGTAGCTTTATCAAAGTTTGGAAATGATAAAGATGTATTAATTATATCTAATCACATAAATGCAGGAGGTGCCGAAGGTGCTGAAGTAATTTATGCTCTTAGAAACAATGACAAATTTGCTAGTAAAATATTAAATGCGCTATCTGAAAAAGGACAATTAGTAAGAAAATATTATCAACGTAGATTACCAAGAGATACATCAAAAGACTATTATTATATGTTAAGAAATACTCCAAATGCAGAAACTGTAATAGTTGAATATGGATTTTTAGATAATGCAAAAGACGCAGAAAAATTAAAAAACAATTATAAAGATTATGCTGAAGCAGTCATAGAAGCCGTTTTAGATTATAAAAACATTCCATATGAACAAACTGGATACTATATAGTAAAAAAAGGTGATTCATTATGGAGTATTGCAAATAAATATGGTACTAATGTTAATGAATTGAAAAAATTAAATAACCTAACTTCAAATTCATTATCAATAGGACAAAAAATTAAATTACCAACAAATGATAACACAACCGAAATACCAACTCCAACACCATCAACATCAAATACATACACTGTAAAAAAAGGTGATTCGCTTTATAGCATCGCAAAAAAATATGTTACTACCGTAGATAAGTTAAAAACAACAAACAATTTAACTTCTAACAATTTATCAATTGGTCAAGTTTTAAAAATACCTGGAACAAGTACAGAATTGCCAAATACTCATACTGTTTCGAAAGGAGAAACTTTATATGGTATAGCATCAAAATACGGTGTTTCAGTAGATGATATAAAGAAATTAAATAATTTGACTTCTAATACACTTAATATTGGACAAGTACTACTTTTACCAGGTACAACTGAAGAAAATACTGTGAATACTTATACAGTAAAAAAGGGTGATACACTATATGGAATTGCTTCTAAATATAATTTAACAGCAGATGAATTAAAAAAATTAAATAATTTAACTTCAAATACATTATCAATAGGACAAACTTTAAAAATAAGAAAAAGTGAATCAGATTTTATTACTGAAGAATATGATTTTTATACAGTAAAAGAAGGAGATACATTGTTCAGCATTGCAAATAAATATGATACAACAACAGATAAAATAAAATCATTGAATAATTTAACTTCAGATACTTTATCTATAGGACAATTAATAAAAATACCAGCATCTACATCCAATGTTTATATAGTAAAAAAAGGTGATACATTATGGAGCATTGCAAAAGACAACAATACAACTGTTGATAAAATAAAAGAATTAAATAATTTAATAAATAATTCATTAACTATTGGGCAACAGTTATTGCTTAATTAAAAAATTATGTAGTTATAGAATATATTTCTATATAATTTTTTTATTTGTCTGAGTGTGTAAGGTGTTCTATGTAAATGGAATCTAATCACTATAACTCTTTTTTATGTCTACTTTTTTACTATCAATATTATATTTTAATACTATCAACATAACATCATACTAAAAAAACTTATTTATTTCGAGTATATCAATATTCTTTCATTCTTATTTAAAAAGATATAGAACTGTATATATAGCCTCACTTCTAATAACATTATATCATTAAATTAAAAAAGATACATTAACTGTACCTTAATTTACTAAAGAACCGTAACATAATCCATCTTTATATTTGAATCCATTAGGATATTCATTACTTGATGATTTATTTTCGTAATCATTTATACAATTTTCATCTGTTAAATAGTTTGTTTCATCACATCCAGGATAATAACATTTACCATCTATTTCATTTAAATATCCACATAATCCTGGAGATACATAACTGTTTTTATCATAACAATCTCCATCAATATAAACTGCATTATTTGAACATTTATTATTTTCAACTACTTTTGTTGTTATTATAGGTTTAGTAATTTTAGAATTTACTTCATTACTAGAATTATTTGTTTTAATATTAGTAGATTTTATTGGTGTAGATTATTTGTCCAATTTAATATATCAAAATTTTTTTCGTTGTTTTCCATTTTACCTTTCCTATTCTAATATACTAAAAAATATAATTTTTATATGCCATTTATATTTTTTTTATTTCTTTTCATTTTTTGATATAGATGCAACTGAAATAATTATTCCTAATAAATTTAATCCTATACTAATACCTAGTAATAATCCTGATATGAAATCATTAAGATTAGTATAATTTTTACTTAAATAACTTTGTAAAAAATATAAAACCTCACCTACTATTATTAATATAATTCCTATTTTTGTTTGTTTTTTCATATATATTCTCCTTGATTAATTATATCTTATTAAAATAAAAAATACTAGAATTTTCTAGTATTATTTGAAAGAGTTTTTCTTTTTATATCATTTTCTAAAATATTTAATTCTCTTTCTTTAAGTTCATTTTGTTTTTCAATAGCAATAGCAAGTCTTTTCATTATTTCAGAACTTTTATTAAGTCTATCTATTGAATATCTTAAGCTTACCATTACATCTGTTTCGTATGACATATAGTATCCCCCTTTGGTAAAAAGTATTATAGCATATGTTTTTTTATTGTCAAGAAAATATTAATAAATAAAAAGAACTTGTATATACTAATTCTTATGAACCTGCACTTGTATATTTTTTTATGCCTTTTTTAAATAAATATAGAGATGGTATAAGATATAATAAAACTAATAGAGGTGTAAAGCAATATAATTTATTATTACTTTTACCTACTAAATATAGTAGTGGATAATAATTTATACATGCATATGGAATAAGATAAGTAAATATAAATCTAAAATATTTATTAAATATTCCTATTGGATATTGTGCTACATGTTTTCCACCATCTGTAAATAAATTTCTAACTTCTAAACCTTGTACTGTAATAAAACAATAAGAAGCCATAATTAAGAATATAGAAAAGAATATAAAAATAGAAGACAATAACATTAAAATTAGAGTTATTACTTTTAAAATATTATAATTTATATTTAAATTTATTAAAGATATAAATAGTATTACAATAGCTTGTATTATTCTTGATATTTTAACAAAGTCTATTTCTGATGCAATACTTTGTATTAATATACTTTGTGGTCTTAGAAGTATTCTATCAAAAGTTCCATTTATGATTAAGTTATCAAATTGATCTATTCCTCTTGCGAAAACTTCATTCATACTAAACCCGAATTGTACAATACTGAAGCATAATAATACTTCGTATAAAGTAAATCCTTTTATGTTATTAAATTTTGTAAATAAAGCAATAATTATAAAATAATATGTAAATACTACAAATATTTGTGATATAAATCCTATTATGAATGATTTTTTATATTCTAATAAAGATGTTAAATGCATTTTAAATAAACTAAAATATGTTTTCATTATCCACCTTGTACTATTACTTTCTTTGATATATTATTTGTTAATTTATTGCCTATTATTAATAAAACTATTAACCATATTATTGCACCTATTAAATTTGGTAAAATATTTGTTATATTAAAATTTCCTGAATATATTCTAAATGGTAAATCAGCTATATATCTAAATGGTAATAAGCTTGATATAATTCTTAAAAATTTAGGAAAGAATGCAATTGGTATTGTTCCACCTGCAAATATTTCTCCTATTACCATAAATAATGTGATTATTCCTTTTTCATCTAAAGTATAAAATATTAATAAATGATAAATCATTGTAAATGCATTAATTAATAAACTGGATATTATCATGAATATTATAAATAATATAAGTGAATTAATTGAATTTGGTAATGTTAAATTATAAGGTTTTGGTAAGAAGAATGATATTAGAATAACTAATGGACTTCTTAGAATTACTGCTGATAATCTATCTCCATACATTGATGAAAACCATTTTTTATAAAAATTTATCGGTCTTATAAATTCATAGGATATGTTACCATTTTTTATTAAGTTTATTAAATTTTTATCTTTGTACCAAGTATATACCAATGCAAAGAAAGCTTGATTTAACCATAAATAATTTATTAATTCATTTAAATTCATGGGTAATTTTGTATTATTTGTTGAAGAATAAAATGCTAGATAGACTGAAATAAATACAAATCCAAAAAAGAATTGAGTACATATTCCAGCTATTGCTGCTTTTCTATATTGTATACTATTTATAAATCTTAGTTTAAATAAAGATATATATGTTTTCATATTTCACAATCTTTATATAATTTTAATATTATATTATCTATATTTTCATTTTCTATTTCTATATCTTTTATATCTATTAAATTTGATAAATATTTTAAGAAGTTAGATATAGATAAAAAGTTTGTATCTAATATAAAATTATATCCATAATCTTTTTTTGTTTGTTTTATTATTCCTTTTTTATTTAATTTATTAAGTTTGTTTTTTGTAATTATTTGTATCTCTTTTGTGTTATCATATTTTTCTTTTAAATTCTTTATATTTCCATCATATAATATTTGTCCTTTTCCAATAAGTATAATTCTTTTTGCAAGTGCTTCGATATCACTCATATCATGCGTTGTTAATATAATAGTTGTATTCATTTCCTTATTGATTTTTTTGATAAAATTTCTTACTTTTATTTTACTTTCGGCATCAAGTCCTATAGTAGGTTCATCTAAAAACAATATGGATGGTTTATGAATAAGTGAAGCAGCAATTTCACAGCGCATCCTTTGACCTAGACTAAGTTGTCTAACAGGAATATTAACTATATTTTTTAAGTCTAATAATTCTATTAGTTGTTTCTTAGTTTTATTAAATTCAGATTCATCTAATTTATAAATATCTTTTAATAAATCAAATGTATCTAATGCAGGAATATCCCACCATAATTGACTTCGTTGTCCAAATACTACACCGATATTACTAACATATTTGATTCTGCCTTTAGATGGTGATAATCCGTTAATGCTAATAGTACCTTCGTCTGGTGTAAGAATTCCACTAAGCATTTTTATGGTAGTACTTTTTCCTGCTCCATTAGGTCCAATGTATCCAATAATTTCCCCTTTTTCTATTTCAAAAGATACATCTTTGACTGCTTCTATATAAATGTAATTTCTTTTGAAAAATGATTTTAAAGATGCTTTTAATCCAGATTGACGTTTAGCAACTTTAAAAGTTTTTGATATGTGGTTTACATTGATGAATGACATTTTTTATCTACACTCCTTTCAACGCAAAAAAACACATTATATTTTCACATGAATTTGAGTAATATGTGTTTATATATGTGTTCTTTCACAAATGTCAATTTAATATTATCATTTGGTAGTTAATGTTGTCAATCTATTTTTCATGTTTGGGCTTATAAATATATTATTTATTTACTTATTCAACAAATTTACAAGTTCCATTATGTTCTTTAAAGTAATCTTCTATGTGTGCTTTTGCTTTGTTTGCGTCACTTTCAGTTTCTACATCAGTATGATTTGATATAAAAGCATCTCCACCAGAATATATAATTTGAAAATCTTTATTATACTCTATCTCATACGAATATTTTTCTTTATCTAATTCACATGATAGAGAATATTTTCCTACTACTTTATTATCTTTAGAATTTATTCTATCAATGTTAAATAATATGAAAGTAATAACGAATATTACAAAAAGAATAATAAGTGATATTCCAATTACTTTTAATATTTTAATTGTTAAACCTGCTAATTTTTCAGTATTACTTACTTTTTCTACTAGAATATTATTTAAGTTATTGTTAGTTAATTCATCTAGACTAATATTAAATATATTAGAAAGTTTTTTTGCTTGATTTATATCTGGTGTAGTTTCTTCTAATTCCCATTTTGATATTGTTTGTCTTGTTACACCTACTTTTTCAGCAAGTTCTTCTTGTGATAAATTATTTTTTTTTCTTAATTCTGTTATTTTATTTCCTAAATTCATTATATTTTTCTCCTTTCAAGAAAAAGTATAATATTATTATAGTTTGAATTCTACCAATATTCTATGGAAATTACGCACTTAATTTTAACATTTTCATTATTTTATAACCAGCATTTTATTTTCGATAATTAGAATTATATCATCTAATGAAGAAAATAACATCATAAAAATTATTTTTTCTAATTTCTATATATCTATTCTTTTTTTCGAATTATTTGTTTTAAGACTTTAATTATATTAAACTAGTATAAGTATCTAATATAATTTTTTCGTTATCAATATTTTCTATATAATTGAGGAAATATTATTAGTTCAAACGAAAAAAGAATATATTTTTAAATATAATAATGCTTTTTTCTAATTATTCTGCTTCTTTTATTATATTTTTGCAACCAATGTATGTTGCTAGGAAATAACAACCGTATATTAAACTCATTACTATAATAGTTGATATTATTGAAGGTAATAATTGGTCTTTGGAAGCAAGTGTATTAAATATTGATAAAGCAAACTGTATTCCAAAAATTGAATGAATTATTGCAAGTATTAGAGGAAGCATAAAGAATATTGCAATTTGTTCAAATAATGATTTGTTAATCATTTTTTCATCACAACCAATTTTTCTTAAAATAACATATCTTTCTATGTTATCTGAACTTTCTGTTAATTGTTTTAAAGCTAGTATTGCGCAACTAACTATTAGAAAGATTATTCCTAAATAGATTGCAATAAATACAACTATGGTTGATAAACCTACACTTGATTCAAATAGATGAATTTTAGTATCACTATTTAAAGAGTTTTTAGCTTCGTGAAGTTTTTGATTAAGAGCTGATTCATTATCTGAAAAGATGTCTTCTATTTTATCTTTTTCTTCTTTATTCTTAGCGTTATAATTTGCTACTAAAAGCCATAATTTTTGATTATCGATATTTAAATTAGCACTGTCTGGGACAATTATAATTCCAACATTAGTTTTACTTGTAGAAATTTCAATAAAACTATCTTCGCATTTTTGATATTTAGGTTTATATTCACTACCATTTATGTTAATTTGTGCATTTGCTTGTAAACCTTTATTTCTCATTTCTGCAATACTTTCATAGTTAGCTATTATTAGGTATTCATCATCATTTAAAGTATATTCTTTATTGCCATAAAGTTTTGCTATTTTATTATAATCTGATAATTTTACAATCATTTCTGGAGTTGCAAGATTCATCATTGGGAACTCTTTCTTTATATCAATAGCAACACTTCCTAATGTTTTTTCCCAGGTTAAGTCACTTAGTTCATAAATAGGTAATTCTATAACATCTTTTAAAAGGTCCATATCAAAGCCATTTTCTTTAAGTGTGTAAGAAATTGGTTTTTTAGAGTCTTCTTTGATTTCTTCACTTATACTTTCTTTACTATTATCTAAATTAGCTGTTTTATATAAATTAATATCAACTGGTGTCATTGCTTCTATATCTTTTTGCATAGAATTTTTTAAAGCTAATGATGAGGATAATGCAGTAATTGTCATAAATAACATTAAGCATATAATACTTATACTTATTACAGTTGTATTAATTTTATTATGTATTTGTCTTAGTACAAACATGTTTGTACCTTTTAAATATATACTCTTTTTTGATTCTACTATTTTTAAAATAAAACCTGATATTGACCAAAATATTAAAATTGTTGTAATTATACCTAATATTACTGCAAGTATTATTGCTTTTGTTGTTTCATTAATACTAGATAATGTAAACACTTTTTTTGTGACTATCCAATATGCATATCCTAATCCGATACTAGAGATTATAAATACTACTACACACAGTATAGGATTTTTTATTTTTATTTTTTCGTTCTTTTTAGATGCTGTTAATAAATTAATTAGTTTGTATTTAGAAATTGTGAAAGCATTAAATATTAATACTGCTAAATACATTATTGCAAAGTATAAACATGTTTTGATGCAAGCATTTTTTGAGAACACAAATTCAAATTTAGTCATGTCTGCTTGGAATAATTTTGCTACTAAAATTGACATAAGTTGTGAGGCAAAAATACCTATTACTAATCCTATTAATAAAGATATAATTCCAACAAATATTGTTTCTATTAAAAGTATTTTGGATATTTGTCTTTTACCCATTCCAAGTGTCATGTATATTCCAAATTCTTTTTTTCGTCTATTTATTAGAAAATTATTTGCATATACAATTAATAAACCTAATATTATTGCTATAAATACAGATACCATACCAAGCATATTAATCATAAGTTTAATTATTTCTTTAGTAGAGGATGAGACTTTTAACATTGCTTCTTGACTATCAAGAGAATTAAACATATAGAATACTGCAACACCTAATACTAATGTTATGAAATATATAGCATAATCTTTGAAACTTTTTTTCATGTTTTTTAGAGACAATTTAAATAACATCGTTTAATTCGCCTCCAAGAAGTGTTTGAACTTCGATAATACTTTCAAAGAATTCTTTTCTACTGTTATCACCTTTTATTAATTCGTTAAATATTTTTCCATCTTTAATAAAAATAATTCTATCTGCATAACTTGCTGTAAATGCATCATGTGTCACCATTAAAATAGTTGCATCTAAAGTTTCATTTAAAGTCGTTAATGTTTCTAATAATTGTTTTGCTGACTTTGAATCTAATGCTCCGGTTGGTTCATCTGCTAGAACTAATTTTGGATTTGTTATTATAGCTCTTGCTGATGCAACTCTTTGTTTTTGTCCTCCAGATAATTGATATGGATACTTATTTAAAATATTATCAATTTCTAGTTTTTTTGCAATATCTTTAACTTTTTTATCTATTTCGTGTACGTTTCTTTTTTGAATAGTAAGAGCTAAAGCTATATTTTCATAAGCAGTTAAAGTATCTAACAAATTAAAATCTTGAAATATAAAGCCTAATTCTTCTCTTCTAAATTTATTAAGTTTATTTCCTTTTAATTTTGTAATATCATCTCCATTTATCAGAATATGTCCAGTTGTTACCTTATCTATTGTTGATATACAATTTAAAAGTGTTGTTTTTCCACTTCCTGATGCTCCCATTATTCCAACAAATTCTTTTTTCTTTACATTGAAACTAATATTGTCTACGGCTTTTGTTAAATTAGATTTATTACCATAATATTTTTCAACGTTTTGTACTTCTAATATATTTTCCATATATATACTCCTTTCAAATACAAGTATATTATAATAAAATTAATATTGGGTTGCTATCGATTTATATTACAATTAGACTACATTTTTGTAATATTGTTAAAAAGTATTGTTTTATTAACATTTAGTTTTTAACAATACTTTTATTTTAGATTAATATAACTACTATTTGGGAATATTATTTTTATTATTGTATATTCATTTTCTTTAGAATCTAATTCTATAGATATACCTAGTTTATCACATAATTTTTTACATAAATATAATCCTATTCCAGTAGATTTTTTATTTGATAATCTTCCATTAGTACCTGTAAAACCTTTTTCAAATACTCTATTTATTTCATTTTTTTTGATACCAATACCATTATCTTTGATATATAAAATAGTGTCATCTTTATTTTCTTTACTAAACATTTCTATTTCAAGTGTTCTATCTTTATTTTTATATTTTACACTATTTTGTATAAGTTGATTTAATATAAATATTATCCATTTGCTATCTGTATATATTATGTTATTTAAATCATGTGTATTTATTTCGACTTTTTCTTGTATAAGCATAGTTTTATTTTTTTTGATACTTTCATTTACTAATTCTTTTAAGTTTGATTTTTTGATGTAGTAATCTTTTTCTACTGTATTACTTCTTGCATAATATAAAGTTTGGTCTATATAGTTTTCTAATTTATCTAATTCTTCTTCAATACTTCTAGTCGCATTATTTTTATTATTTTCTATAATCATTTTACTAGTTGCTAGTGGTATTTTTATTTCATGAATCCATAATTCTATATAGTCTTTATAATCTTTTACATTATATTTATATTTATTAACATTTTCATGCATAGATTTATTTATTTGTTCTAATGTTTCATATAATATTTTACCTTCAATAAATTCTGGTTTTTTTATTACTTCTGTTATTAAATATTTTTCTTTTAGATGATTTAACATTTTTTCTAAGTAATTATAATATTTTTTCTTTTTATTATATTCATAAATTAGTCCTATTAAGTATGATGTAATTATTATTATTGGTGTATATATTTTTATGTAAGTATTTAGTGGATAAGTCATAAAAAATATTTCTATTGTTATTAATGAAAATACTATTAAAATTATTGTAAGTATTTTTTCTTTTATAAATTTTAAAAAGGTCATTATTCTTCACTCCCTTTTAAAATATATCCTTGTCCTCTTTTTGTTTCTAATAGTTCTTTTAGACCTAATTCTTCTAATTTATATCTTACTCTTGTAATGTTTACTGTTAGTGTACTATCTCCTATAAAGTTATCACTATCCCATAAGCACATCATTATATCTTCTCTAGATACTATTTTATTTCTATTTTGAACTAAGTATTTTAGAATTCTAAATTCATTTTTTGTAAGTTCTATTATAGTGTTATCTTTTTCTATTGTACTTTTGTTAATGTTTAAAATAAAATCTTTCGCGTCTATTGTATCTATATTTTCTTGTGTTTTTGTTCTTCTTAGTAGTGAATTAATTTTTGCAAGTAGGATATGTATATTAAATGGTTTTGTTATGTAATGGTCTGCTCCATTATTTATACTTAATAATTCATCTATTTCATTATCTCTACTAGTTATAATTATTATTGGCATATTTGATTTTTTTCTAATTTCTTTACAAATATATTCTCCATCTGCGTTAGGTAGATTTAGATCTAATAATAATAATTCTGGATTTATTTTTAAAATATCATTTAAAGTGTTATTAAATGTATTTAAAGTTTCAGACAAGTATCCATTGTTATTTAAAAATATTTCTAATTCTTTTCTTAATTTTTCATCATCTTCAACGATTAATATTTTTTCCATACGTATCCCTCATGTATATTATAACATTAAATTATTCTTAATAATATTACAGTTTTGTAAGATTTAAAAAAAAATATATATATTTATTATTTATATTTTTTTACATATATTTATTGTTTTAACTTTTAAAATATTGTATAATTATTTTAGGAATATTTAACAGTTGAGTGCTTGCCTCTTTATTCTTTTAATAAGAAAGGGGGCTTGGTAATATTATGACTAAGAAAGATTTTTTAATTTTTTCTTTAATTATTATCATTTTTCTTCTTATATTTTTATTATATAAATAATATTTATGTAAGCAAAAAGCACTCAATCTAGCGTAGATTAAGTGCTCAACCCATAAAGGCGAGTACTCAACGTACCATGTTAAGTATCCCTTTTTTATTATATTCAAGTTCCCTTGACATATTCATAATATCATATTGTTTATATAGTTTCAAGTTTTTTGTAATATGTTTTATTTATGCTTTTTTACACATATTTGTTGTTTTAAGAATATTTAACAGCCCATTATTTTTTTTATTAAGGAAGGAGACTTGGTTATTATATCTAAGAAAGATTTTTTAAATTTATCTCTTATATTTATCATCTTTTTATTAATATCCTTACTTTTTACTATTTTAGTATAGTAAAACAATATAATAAAACCACTCAATCTAACGTATATAAATGCACACCATTAATAGTGGTAAGTACTCAACATGAGCTTGTTAAGTATTCCCTTTTTTATTTTATTCAAGTCTCCTTGACATATTCATAATAACATATTATTTATATATTTTCAAATAAAACTTATCATATTTATAATAAATTATTTGTTTCTTTTATTTTTTCCCATGGTAAATTTAAATCTGTTCTTCCAAAATGTCCGTATGATGCTAAATCGTAATATATTGGATTTAATAAATCTAATTCTTTTATAATATTGTCTACACTAAAATTAAAATTATTATTTACAAATTCATATATTTTATCTATACCTACTTTATTTGTAATAAATGTATTTATGTAAATAGAAATTGGATATTCTTTTCCTATTGCATATGCTAATTCTATTTCACATTTATCTGCTAGGTTATTAGCTACAATATTTTTAGCAACAAATCTTGCATAATATGCTCCACTTCTATCTACTTTAGATGGGTCTTTACTGCTAAAGCATCCACCACCTACTTTTCCTATTCCTCCATATGTATCTGCAACTATTTTTCTACCTGTTGTTCCACTATCTCCAAATGAACCACCTATTGTAAATTTGCCACTTGTGTTTATTAATATTTTTGTGTTTTTATCAAGTAGATTGGTAGGAACAACTTTATATATTACTTCATTAATAATTAGATTTTCTAATTCTTTTTTATCTATGTTTTCTTTATGTTGAGATGCAATAATTATTGTATCTATTCTTTTTGGAATATCATTTTCATATTCGATAGTTATTTGTGTTTTGCCATCAGGTTTTAGTATAGAATTCTTATCTTTTTTTCTTACATCTGATAATCTTTTTGCTAGTTTATTTGCTAAAAGGATTGGTAGTGGCATATATTCTTTTGTTTCATTTGTTGCATAACCAAACATTATTCCTTGATCTCCTGCCATAATTTTATCTTGTTCTACTGCATTATTTATTTCAATAGATTGTTTATTTACTTTAACAATTACATTATATTCTTCTTCATAGCCAATATCTTTTAATACTTTTTTTGCTAGAGAACCATAATCTAATTTTGCTTTAGTTGTTGCTTCTCCGTAAATAAATATTAAATCATCTTTTATAGTTGTTTCTACTGCCATTTTGCTAGTTTTGTCTTGTCTTAATGCTTCATCTAATATGTAATCACTGATTTTATCACATATTTTATCTGGATGTCCTTCTGTTACTGATTCACTTGTTAAATAATATTTCATATAATCTCCCTCTTTCTCTTTTTATCAAAAATAAAAAACTCTTGAAAGAGTTATTGTTATAAAAATCTCTTTCATCGATATTAGCATTACCACCTTACTGTTGCAGGTTGGTATGAGTTCTTAGAGCTAATTCTCTCCCTCATTCTTGATAAAAAATTATAATTATTTAACGTATTATTTCTAATACAATTTTATTTTAACATTATTTTTATATTTTGTATATAATTTTTATAGTAAAAAAGACTTTCAAACGAAGTCTTATTTTTCTAATAATTTTGTTATTTCTTTTATGTTATTTTTAAATATAATTGTATCTATTATATTAGATATAGAATATACTGTAATTAGTATTCCTAGAGAAGTTGTTAATGCTATAGTTCCAATACTAGGATTAAGTATAATTATTAAACCACATATAATAGATATTATTGAACATATTAGAAGTGATAACCAACTACTAATATTATTTCTATATAGTAATATTGATAGTCTTAAATCTAGTGTTGATTTAGTAATCATTATTACACCTGCTACTATTGGGAATAATGTTTTTACAATATCTGGATTAACTAGCATTATAATACCTAGTAATAATTCTATAACACCTAGTGTTAAGAAACTAGAGAAGAATATACTTGATTCTTTTTCTATTAAGAAATATATTCCGTTTACAATAAGTAATATTGATAGTATATAAGTTATTGTTGTAAATGATACTTCTGGATAAATAATGAATATTAATCCTATAATAAACATTATTATAGATATTATAATAGATGAGTATAAGAATTTGTTTAATTTATTTAACATGTATAGGCTCCTTTCTATTATAATTTTAATAAAAATATTTTGTTTTGTAAACTACATTATTCTTTTATAAGTTGGATATTTTCATTTTTATATTCTTTTAATACTTCATTCCATATATATGATTCAACCAATCTTGCTTTTTTTGGATTTATTAAAAATCTTATATTTAATTCTATATGTTTATCTTTTACTTCTGTATATATCATCGGTTCATATTTATTATAATACATTCTATATGATGTATTATTTTTTAATTCGTTTTTCATTTTTGTTGGTATATTTTTTATCACATCTATATTATTTATTATTTTGTATAAAGTCTTTTTTGCTAGTATAACATCACTATCAAGAGATATTTGTACTTTTATTTCGTCCCATATATATTTAAATCCTTTATTCATATTTTTTACTGTTTCTGTAAATATTATTGAGTTTGGAATTATTGAAACTACACCTGTACTTTGATGTCCATAATTATCACTTATTTCTAATAATTCAAAGAATAATGATCCTAGATTTATAACATCTCCTTTTTGTCCTTTTATTTCAATTCTATCTTCTAATTTAAATGGTTTATATAGTTTTATATAAAATCCTGCAAATAAATTTAATATGTAATCTTTTAAAGATAATGTTATTGCTGCTGATACAAAACTTATTAATGTCATTGCATTTTTTATATTACTTTCCCATATAAGATATATAATTAAAATTTGAATAATAGATATTATTAATTTTATAAAATTTAATGTTTTATATTGTAATTTATTATTATTTATTTTTATTAGTTGTTTTTTTAAAATATATATTAATGCTTTACCTATAATTAGTGTTAGTATTGTGTAAAATATTAATACTGTATATTTGTTAGTAGATGATAAAAATAATGTATCTATATTTTTTAACATATTAATTTCTCCTTTTTGTATGTATTAATATAGCATTTTTATTGACTTATATAAAGTAAAAAAGAAGTATTTGTTTACTTCTTTACATTTTTTTACATTAATGGTGATATTCCTATACCTAGTGGTATGTTAACTAAATACCATACGATTATTATTATTAACCACATACATAATGTTCCTATTGAATATGGTACTAGATATTTTAATGATTTAAATAATCCTACACCTTTTTTATCTTGATTATACAATTCCATATATGCTAAGAATATTACAAAATATGCCATTACTGGTGTCAGCCCATATGTAACTGATTCTCCTGCTCTAAATATCAATTGTGCAAATTCTGGCGTCATTCCTGAATTCATTAAAACTGGAACTGACACAGATGATAATATTGACCACTTATAAATTGATGATGGCAATACTAATGTTGATATTGCACTTAGTATAAATACTAGTAATACAAGTGGTAATCCAGTAAATTTAGTTGTTGAAATTATATTAGCAAACCAACTTGTTATAAGCATACCTATATTTGAATATTTTAATATAGATATGAATGTTGATGCAAAGAATATTAATACTAATACTTTTCCCATTGCATCTAGTGAATGTGATAAATCATCACAAACATCTCTGTTATTTTTTATACTTTTTGTTAATATTCCGTATGTTAATCCATTTATGAAGAATAATATTGTTATTACAAATACAAATCCTGAATTAAAGAATGAATTATATCCGAATAGTTTATCAATATATAATTTTTGTGAATAATCTAGTAAATTTCCACTTAGTGGTAATCCTGGAATTATGTTATATATGAAAATTAATAAATATATTGTGCCTATAATTATTGAAATATATAGACTTTTTAATTCTTTTTTTGAAACGTATTTTTCTTCCTCTTCTTCTAATTCATATTTTCCTAATCTAGGAATAATATTTTTTTCTGTTATATTAGTAATTATAAATGATAATGCTATAGTTGCTAAAATCATTATTATCATAAAACTTGTTGTTTTTATTGTATACCCTTCTTTTAATAAATTTGCAGCATCTTGCGTATATGTTAATAAAGAAGAATCTACTGAATTTATAAATATATTTATTCCAATACCACAACTTATCGCAGCAAAAGCAGTTATTATTCCTGCTTGTGGATTTCTTTTTCCATATTTAAATAATAATGCTGATATTGGAATTAATACTATGTAAGAGATATCTCCAGCTATACTTGATAGTATACAAATTAATACCAATATAAATGTGACAACATTTTTTCTTAATTTTCTTGTTAAAACATAAAATAATGTATCTAAGAATCCGGTTTTATCCATAATACCTATACCTAGTAAAGTAATTAGTAACATTGATAATGGTGTAAATGATGCAAAGTTTGATACTGTATTTGAGAATATGTATTTTAATCCTCTTAAACTAAATAGATTTTCAATAGTAATCATGGTTGATTCTAATGAATTACTTTTAGTATTTACAGTACTATAACTCCCGGTAATATCAAATAAAGATAATATTCCACTTACACAAATGGTTATTAATATAAGTATTAAGAAAGACATTATTGGATGCAGTACAACTTTATCTCTAATTTTTCTTATTTTATTCATTTACTATGCTCCTTAATTTACGTTCAAATTCTAATCTATCTAACATTATAATATGATTACAACCTAAACATTTTAATTTAATATCGACACCTACTCTAGTAACGCACCATTTATTTTCTTTGCATGCATGTGGTTTTTTCATTGTAACTATTGAACCTACGTTATATTTTTGTTCCATTATGTACCTCCAATTGATTATAAGGTATTTTTATATTATTTTTTTCATATGCTATTTTTATTTCTTTAAGAAATGATCTTTTTACAGCCCATTGTTTTCCTCTATTACATGTTATTAATACTTGATATATTATACTAGAATCAGCAAGTTCATTTATTCCAAGATATTCTACTTTTGATACTTCTTTATTATTTTCTTTGAAACTATTAAGTGTATCTTTTATTACTTTTTCTACTTTATCATAATCTTCTTCATAAGCAGTTGGAATGCTTATACATGTTGATGCTTTTTCTTGAGTAATATTAATTATTTTATCTATATTTCTATTTGATATTATTAATACTTCACCAGTATATTTTTTTATTTTTGTATTTTTTAATCCAAATTCTATTACTGTTCCTGTAAATCCTTCGTATTCAACTATGTCTCCTATTACATAGTAATTATCAAATATTATACTTATTCCATTAAAAACATCTTTTAATACGTCTTGTAATCCTAACCCAACTACTACTCCAGCAATACCTAGACCGGTAATAAGACTTGTTGTATTTATTCCATATAAGTTTAGTAAAAGAAGAATCATTATAATTAATATTAAATATCTTGCTATATTTCTAAATAAATGTAATATTGTAGTACGTTTTTTTATTTCTAATTCATCTTTACCTTTTATAACAATTTTATCTACTATATCGTATAGTATTTTGTATATAATGTATGATGATAATAAAATTATTACTGTTCCATATACTTTTGGATTGAGTAAAAAGTCTAGCATATTATTCACCTTCTATATCTATGTTTAATATTTCTAATATTCTTTCTAAATCTTTATCAGTATCAAATGGTATTGATATTTTATTTTTTGATATTTGTACTTTAGTACCTGTTACATCTCGTAATACTGATTCATATATTTTAAATCTTGGATTAAGAGTTGATACTCTAACTATTTTATTTTTCTTTATAACATTTTCTTCTTTGCTTAATGTTTCAAGTTCTCTTACACTTATTCCATCATCAATTACTTTTTGTGCTAAGTTAAGTATCATGTCTACATCATCTATTTTACTTAGTACTCTTGCATGTGACATACTTATAGTACCATTCATTACTTCTTTTTGAACGTATTTAGGAAGCGATAAAAGTCCTAATAGATTTGTTATATAACTTCTTGATTTTCCAAATTTATTTGCTACTTCTTCTTGTGTTAATCCAGTTGCATCAATATAATTTTTATATGCTGTTGCTTCTTCTATTGGAGATAAATCTTCTCTTTGTATATTTTCTATTAATGCAATTTCCATCATTTGTTGGTCTGTGAAATCTCTTATTATTGCGGGAATCTTTGTTAGGCCTGCAAGTCTTGCTGCTTTAGTTCTTCTTTCACCTGCAACTAAGTCGTATCCTTTAATACTTTTTTTTACAATAATAGGTTCTATAAGTCCATGTTCTTTAATTGATTCCGATAATTCTCTTAGTGATTCTTCATCAAAGTATTCTCTTGGTTGATGAGGGTTACTTCTTATTTCATCAACAGGTATTTCTAATATGTCGCTATCTTTTGCATCACTAACTATTTCTTTTTCGTAATTATTTAATGTATCGATGTTTAATGGTTCACTATTAAATAATTGTTCTAATCCTTTTCCTAATGCTTTTCTTTTACTCTCCATCTCTTAATATGACCTCCTTAGCCAAATTTAAATATGCTTCAGCTGCTCTACTTAAAGGGTCGTATTCAATAATTGGTTCTCCGTGACTTGGTGCTTCAACTAATCTGATTAATCTTGGAATAATAGTATTGAATACTTTTTCTTTAAAGAATTTTCTTACTTCTTCTACTACTTCTAATCCTAATACAGTTCTTGAATCTAGTAGTGTTAATAAAACACCTTCAATTTTAAGTCCTGGGTTTAATCTTGTTTGAGTCATTATGATTGTATTTAATAGTTGTGTTATACCTTCTAACGCAAAGAATTCACACTGAACTGGAATAATTACTGAATTTGAACTTACTAATGCGTTAGTTGTTAATAACCCTAAAGAAGGTGGACAATCTATTATTATATAATCATATTTATCTTCAATTGTATTTAATGCATTTTTTAATTGATTATTTTTTTTAAAATTGGTATCTTGATAAGCTTTTTCTACTAATTCTATATCAATTCCAGCTAAATTTATTGTTGCTGGTAATATCGAAAGATTTGTAAATTTAGTTTTTATTATTGCTTTTTTTATATCACATTTTTCACTTAATACATCGTAAACACTATAAGGAATTTCTCCTTTATTTATACCTAAACCTGTTGTTGCATTTCCTTGTGGGTCTAAATCTATTAAAAGTGTTTTTTTGCCTAATTTTCCTAAAGATGCTGATAAGTTTATACTTGATGTAGTTTTTCCAACTCCTCCTTTTTGATTAACTAAAGATATTATTTTTGTCATTTTATCACTGCCTTTTTTAACTTCTTCTTATACATATTTAATTTTATCATATAAGTATATAATTGTCTAAGTGTTTTTTATAGTTTTTTATAAAAATAAAAGAAACTATATAAAATAATTTCTTTCTATGATTGTATTTGTTCTTTAAATTCTTTTGTTCTTTTATCTAAATCATTAAATAATTTATCTACGTCTTCTTCAGTTTTAATTCTAGCACCACTCGCATATATATGCCCTCCACCATTATAGTTTTGAGCAACATCATTTATTATTGGTCCTCTACTTCTTATGTTTATTTTATGAATATCATTTTTTTCATCATAACTAGAAAATGCCCAACAATATAATTCTTTAATAAAATTAAAGTTATTTACCATATTGCTTGCTGCTGAAGAATCTACGTTGAATTCATCCATTATTTTTCTATCTAATTTTATATATCCAAAATTATTTTCTGTAATTGTCATATTAAGAGCAATATATGATTGAAATTTTACTTCGTTTATTGGTCTTGTATAAAGGTTATTATACAAACTAATTATATCTAATTCAAAATCTTCTATTAATTTTGTTACAACTTTAAAAGTTTTTGGACTTGTATAACTTAATAAAAATCTATCACTATCTGCTACTATACCTAGAAATAAATTAGAAGCAATTTTGTTATCTATTTTTAATTTAGTATTGTAAATTAATTCTGCTATCAATTCACATGTACTGCTGGCATGCTCATTTACTAATTCTAAATGTGCTATGTCCTCTACGTTGGGATGATGGTCAATTCTAATTACGTAATCATAATTATCATAATTGATCGCATCTATTCTAGATTTATTTGGTACATCTAGTACAATTAGTAATGGTTTTTCTAATTTATTATCATCAATTCTATCTAATTCTCCAAAATATTTGAATTTAGACACACTATTTCCTACAGCAAATATATTTTTTTTTGGATAAGTTAATTTTAAAGAATCTCTTAATGCAATTTCACTGGCAAGTGCATCTGGGTCTGGTCCTATGTGTCTTGCTATTACTATATTATTATATTCTTTTATTTTTTTTATTATTTGCTTCATGATATTATTCATGTTACACCTTATTTTATTAATTCATATGTATCAGTTGCAATCATTAATTCTTCATTTGTTGGCACAACATAAACTGGAACTTTTGAATCATCAGTACTTATAATTCCTTCATGAATATCTTTAAATCCTGCTATAGAATTATTAACTTTTTCATTTAGTTTTATACCTAATGATTCTAATTTAGTTATTACATCTTTTCTGAAACCAATTGCATTTTCACCTAATCCAGCAGTAAATACAAGTGCATCTACATTACCATTTAATTCAACATAATATAGAGCAATGTAATTTACAATTCTATTTACATACATTTCATTAGATAATATTGCTAATTCATTTCCTTCTTCCATTGCAGCTTCAACGTCTCTATGGTCACTACCAATACCACTTATTCCTAATAAACCGCTTTGTTTATTTAAAGCATTATCTACTTCTGTTAAACTCATATTTGCTTCTTTCATAACGTATGGAATAACTGAATAATCAATATCTCCTGAACGAGTTCCCATCATTATACCAGCATTTGGTGTAAATCCCATTGTTGTATCATAACTTTTTCCATCTTTAACAGCACATAATGATCCGCCTGAACCTACGTGACAAATTATTATGTTTATATTATCACGTCCAAGTTTTTCTTTCATAGTTTTTGTTATAAATTTATGACTTGTTCCATGGAAACCATATTTACGTACTTTATAATTTTCATACCAACTATATGGTACACTATATAAATATTGTTCTTTTTTCATTGTTTGATGAAAAGCTGTATCAAAAACACCTACATTTGGAGTATTTGGTAATGCTTCCATAAATGCTTTAACACCAGTTAAATTTGCTGGATTATGTAATGGTGCTAATGGTATTAAATCAGTTACTGTTTCAATTACTTCATCATTTATTATTACAGAATCAGTATACTTTTCACCACCATGAACTAATCTATGTCCTATACCATCAAGTTCGTCTAAAGACTTAATAACTTTGTTTTCAATTAATTCTTCAACTAATATTTTTACGGCGTCATCATGATTCTTAACACTCTTTATTTTTTTTGCTTTTTCTCCGTTCATTTTTATAGAATAGAAACTATCATCTAATCCTATTTTTTCAAAATATCCTCCTATTAATTCTTTTCCTTCAGGCATTAGAAATAAAGTAAACTTTAATGAACTACTACCTGCATTTACACTTAATATTTTCATATAAAATCACCCTTCTAGTTAGTATTATACATTAAACAACATTAAAAAACAACGAATAATGATGTGAACCCTAATTTAGAGACATCAATAAAAAAACAGTAAATTAAAAAGAG